>VOFE01001619.1_pt1:867500-1109759 | contig 1109759 bp, 1460 predicted proteins | sample 5384071 | NCBI WGS metagenome assembly VOFE01 (sample SAMN12384724, study PRJNA508395) | human gut metagenome | isolation source: healthy gut D | host: Homo sapiens
AAATTGTGCGTTTTCGTAACGCATGAGTTATTATACTAAACTCCCAGTATATTGTCAAGCGCATTTTTAGGTTTTTCAGCATGAAGTAAGATTTCTTTCTTTTAGTGAATGAAACACTGTAAGATTTCAGATATTTGTTTCCGCCTTCCTGTCCAAGAGTTATCTCGTTTTTTGCGCCTGCCAGGTTCTAGTTTGTTGATATAAAAAGCCGTACACCGGTTTCTCTTTTTCATAAGTGAATCCCATATACGGCATTTTTTTCTAATACTCTGGTATATCATTTCTTATTCCGCTGATGTCGCAATCGTCTCCTCAATGCGGCGCTTTACCTCTGCGGCGATTTCCGTCGTCTTCATTCCTTTATATTCTTCATAAGGAATCGGTTTTAAAAAGTGAACCTGTACGTTGACCGGCTTAATACTGTTCGTATCAAACGGTTTAAAAGAATCAATCAACGCAATCGGTATGATCGGGCATTTCGCTTTTGTTGCCGCCTTGAAGCTTCCACCTTTAAAATTTCCCGGTTTGTTTCCCTCTTTCGAGCGAGTTCCTTCCGCAAAAATCAGGTAGTTTCTTCCACTTTGGACTTCTTTTGTCACATCAATGATAACTTGCATGGCCTGTCTGACATCATCCCGATCAATGAGATATGCTTTCATACAAGCAAAGACCTGCTTCAAAAACGGAATATTACCAATTTCTTTTTTCGCTACTACAGAAAAAGGGACCGGACAGGCATCTATGATTGCCAGCACATCGTAGAGCCCTTGATGATTCGGAAAAAACATAAATCCGTTTTCCTTTGGAATATTCTCAACGCCATGTGCCTCAATGTGGACGCTTCCTCCTTTATTTGCCTTACTGTCAATATATTTCAAAAGACGGTAGCGCTCTTCCTCCGTATATTTATCGACATGGCTGGCATAATAGCAAAGCTTAATCCATCCATAAGGAACAAAAATCAGGTTCCGAAGTACCATCATTACAATACGTTTCATGTCTTATCTCCTCTTATGCATTCCTGTATTTTTCGATTGCGGTCTCATACAGATTGTTCCCTTTACAGTCTGCCACCACAATGACCGGGAAATCCTCTACATATAATTTCCGGATCGCCTCTGTTCCAAGATCTTCGTAGGCGATCACCTCGGAAGATCGGATACATTTAGACAACAAAGCTCCGGCCCCTCCTACTGCCGCAAAATAGACAGATTGGTTTCTTACAACTGCATCCAGTACCTCTTTTGTACGCTTTCCCTTTCCAATCATGGCTCCCAGCCCAAGGTCGAGAAGTTCTGGTGTGTACCGATCCATTCTGCTTGCTGTGGTCGGTCCCGCGGAACCGATGGGATGCCCCTCTCGTGCTGGGGAAGGTCCCATGTAGTAAATGATCTGTCCCCGGATATCAAATGGAAGAGATTCGCTCCGATCCAATGCCTCTTTCATTCTCTTGTGGGCGGCATCCCTTGCCGTGTAAATCGTTCCTGTAATATATACATAATCTCCCGCGATCAACGTCCTGACGGTTTCTTATCTATTGGTGCCGCAATCCTTTTTTCCATCTTTCGATCCTTCCTTTCTGATTTTCTTCGTCTGTCTCATATCTTCCTAAACTTCCCGGACAATATGCCGGTTTACATGACAGCAGATATTGACTGCTACCGGAAGTCCCGCAATGTGGGTCGGATAGGTATTGATGTGGACTGCCAGCGCTGTGGTAGTTCCTCCAAGTCCTCCCGGTCCAATACCAAGGCCGTTGATCTTTGCAAGCATTTCTTCTTCCAAATCTTTCACATAAGAAATCTCCGAATGAGCTCCCGTCTCTCGTGTCGGCGCCTCCTTGGCCATCAATGCACACTTTTCAAACGTACCTCCGATTCCAACACCTACGACCATTGGTGGACACGCGTTCGGCCCCGCATCACTAACTGCTTTTAAAATCGCTTCCTTAACACCTTCTATACCGTCCGCAGGCTTGAGCATGAAGACGCGACTCATATTCTCGCTTCCAAACCCTTTTGGAGCCACTGTAATTTTGACCTTTTCTCCCGGAACAATATGGTAATGAATAACAGCCGGAGTATTGTCACCGGTATTGACCCGTTCAATCGGATCCCGGACTACAGATTTTCTCAAAATCCTTCCGTATACCCCAGACGGACGCCCTCATTCACCGCATCTTCCACACTGCCGCCCTCAAAATGCACATCCTGTCCGATCTTCAAAAAACCACCGCCATGCCTGTATCCTGACAGATGGGGATCATATCATCCGCCGCAATTTTGAGATTTTCAGAAAGCTGATTCAGGATCTGCTTCCCTAACGGGGAAGCTTCCGTCTCCCGGGCACATTTCAAAGTCGTTTCCATATCTTTTGAGAGATAATGGTTTGCTTCTATGCACATTTCTTTGATGCTCTTTGTGAGTTCACTGACATTTACTGTACGCATGTATTCTCTCCTTATGGTGTGTTCTTCACATATTCACTTAAAAACCGCTCCGCTGCCTGTTTTATCCTCGCCTCTCCGATGTGGTAGGTCCATCCAGGCTCATTGTCATAATTATCCACTACCTCCTGACAATAGGAAATAAGATTTCCAGTATCTCCTGATATCGTAATCTGGTCAAGTGCCAGCAAAAAGTCCTCGGAAAAAAGATATCGGATCTCATCGTAGGATTCGATCCAGTCTTCCTTGTTTTTCAGATTATAACGCGCCATCCATTCATCCGGTCTTGAAAAGGAAAGAATGAGATAACAAAGCACACAGATCATGGCACTGTAGCGAAACAGCGGAAAGTCTTTTTTATACACATTTACTATAACACCTGCCAAAATGAAAGACAAGACACATAATCCCCACAATACCAGAACCCTCAGAAGTGTCATCTGGTAAGCTCCTATATACATGCAAATACGGTAGGCGGATGATACAATCAAAATATAGGTGCAGGCCGAAAATACGGTGAGAACTTTCTGCATGGTTCTTCCCGGCCGGAACAGATGGATTACAGTAAGAACAATCACAAGGTTAAGAAGACAGACTCCGAGCAACTGAAAAAACCACTTCTTGCGTATTCAGCATAAGTAAAGCCAGCCGGAAGCCCCTTGCCGTGTCCAAAAATAAAGCTCCGATCTGGATCAGACAGAACACCACATAAACTGCCGTCAGAATGGATATGCAGGTAATCCCTGACACCTGGACAGGTCGATCCTCCTGCTCCTTCTTACACAAATCTGGATCATAATTGGCAAATGCTTGCAATACTGCAAAGCAAGTACAAATCCAAACAAGAACAAAAAAAGTTTTTCTGCCGAAAAGTGGAATCCATCCATATTTCCCATAAAAATACGGATAAAAGACGCAAACACCATGTCCCCGGAAAATAAAAGCGGCAAGATGATGATCAGAAGCAAAATCGCCGCCGCACATCCAATAAAGATCTGGGTGACGTAACCGGACGATGTTTTCTCACCGGGTTTTGCTTTCCGTCCTTTTTCCCGGATCAGCGCCCTAAATGGGGAGAGCAGATTACCAAAGGGAGCAACCCACATTCTCAGATAGATTTTCAGATATTGTGCGAAGCTCCACTTCCGGTCATCGTAAAACTGATGAATCAAAACGAGGAAGAACATACAAATACTTCCAAACCAGTTCCATATCAGAAAAAAAGTCCGACGTGGTCAGTACGGTAGATATTCCGAGTAGTACCATGGCCGCCATATAAAACACCGTCTCCTGTTTGATCCGCATCGCAAATATCCTAAAAAATCCAATGAGAAACAGGCAGGTCGTCAGCATGAGGACCGGTATTCCGATTCCATTCATATTACGGTACAACAGGATTTCAAACATAATCCCGTACACCAAACTTCCCGCAAGGATTTTCCCAACCTTGCTGTCCATGATTCTTTCATATGCATTATCCTTCATTTGATTCCTCCTCTTCTACATATTCCATCAAATCTCCGGGCTGACAGTGAAGCGCCTTACAAAGGGCCTCCAAAGTCGTAAAGCGAACCGCTTTTGCTTTATTATTCTTTAGAATAGACAGATTCGCCATTGTAATATCCACTTCCCTGGATAATTCCGTCAGTCCAATTTTTCGTTTTGCCATGACTACATCCAGATTCATTCGTATTGCCATGTTACCATCCCCTCTAAATCGTCAGATCATTTTCCTTTTTGTAACGGACCGCCTCCGCAAAGACTCCTGCCAGTACAAAGCTAAAGAGCGCCGCAATGAAAAAGACAATCACAATCACGATACCCGCAGCCGTCCACGCCAGAATCTCTTTGATCAGAAACGTCACTGTGATAACGCATCCTGATATCCCCATAATGTTCAGCTCCCTGACATTTTCATCTACGAAGCAGTTCCGACGTATCACGGTTCCAATCATCTTTCTTAGACAGTAGACAATAATAATTCCCATTACCCCGCTGATCAGATATACAATGAGATACAGAACATAGTGTTCCTTAATGATAGGGGCATAATGGTCTCCTGCGTATTGTAACAGAAACGGTAAGGAGACAAATACAAGCACTCCGGAAACCAGCATAAAATTTAAAATCCACCTGGTCACAAGGACCATCTTTCCCTCTGATCTTTTGCCCATCATTTCTGAAATCCTCCTTTTTTGCTTTTTTCATTTTCTCTACCATAACATGGTATTTATTGTTTTTCAATATACTTTTATTGTTTTTCAATAAATTTAAGAATTTTACTTTTCTCTTTTCAAATTGTATAATAAGAGAAAATGAGAACAGAAAAGAGGAAGGTAGATGAATACTACAATGAATATGGAGAAGCTTGAGCAGGACGCCGCTGATATTTTTCATCAAGGCTTTGCCTGCTCGGAATCTGTAATCTATGCGATTCGGAAGCATTTTGGGATTGATCTGTCGGATGACGCTATCGCCATGAGCAGCGGATTTCCATGGGGACTTGGGGGCGGCGGTTGTATTTGTGGCGCTCTGGCAGGAGGTACGATGTGTATCGGTTATTTCTTCGGGAGGCGCACACCAGGGGATCCGAAGATCCAGCGCTGCTTCGCCCTTACAAAAGAACTGCACGATTTCTTCCGTGACTCTTTCGAATCCCCATGCTGCGGAGTTTTGATTCGTGGATACGCCAAAGATGCTCCTGAGCGAAAAGAACTGTGTACAAAAATAGTGACCGGCACAGTAAGAAAAACAGCTTCTATCATTTTGCGTGAACTGGAAAAAGACAACGCTATGTTACATAGTACAAAGGAGGAATGATCGCATGACGATTTACAGGCAGGCACGGCCGGAAGAGCGAAATGAATATGTTGACCTTGCAAATCATACATTCGGATTTGACATTGAAGAATTATTACCAAAAGTTTACTATAAAGGTGATCATTCTGACCGTATTACAAAAGTAGCAGAAACGGAGTCCGGAAAACTGGTGGCGGAAAATGCTGTTCTTCCCCAAACTGTCCATGCATCTGGAAAGACACTGCTGGCAAATTTTCTTGGAATTATGGTTGTCGACCCGAAATATCGTGGAGAAGGTCATATGAAAGAACTGATGAAACTGCAGCTTGAAGAGATGTCTGGACAATATCACATCAGTATTCTTGGAGGGCAAAGACAACGATATGAATATTTTGGTTATACATCCGGTGGAGTCCAATACAGATATCATATTAATATAAGCAATATTCGCCATGCACTGAAAGATACTGACAGCAACGAAATTCTTTTTCTCCATTCTTTGAAATTGCCGGATGGGAGAAACTTCTTCCCAGGATTTTTACTTCCCGGGAAGTTTATGTAGAACGAAACCCGGATACATTGCAGTCTCTTTTTACCAGTTACCATCAACATCCTTGGGGTATTCAAAAAATGGGACTTTGATTGGTTATCTGATCTCCTCCGAAGATCATTCAACCGTCAGTGAATTAGCTCTTTTATCCCCTCAGGATACAAAAAAAGTGATTAAGGCCTATTTTCATCAATTTCATTTAAAATCCTCTTCCTTCCTTTTTCCGGAATATGAAGTGGCTATATGTAAGGAAGTCTCCGACTTTGCGGAATACTATCAGATTCAGCCTTCCAATATGTATAATATCTTTGATTTTGCGGCAGTCCTTGATATGTTTCTTACTGTAAAATCCCGTACGTGCGGGCTTTCAGATGGGATTTTTTCTGCAGTTATGGACCACCAGCCAATTACAATTACAGTCTGCCAAAACCACGTCCGGGTCGAAAGCCATGCGGCCAAAGACGCTGTTCACCTTAGTAAAATGGATGCCCAAAATTGCTTTTAACTCCTTATGGGCGTTATATGGAGCTTTCCGTTCCGCTGGACTGGTTCCCTCTTCCTTTATTTTGGTACACAGTTGACTGCTTTTAGAAAGTATGTCTATCTTAAAAAGCTGCTGCATCCTTACAAAATTTCAACGGATGCAGCAGCTTTCTTCTTATTTTTATACATCTTTTTTCAGTTCATCAATAATATTCTGTTTTTTAATCTTGCTCATGGAGTAAAGCATTGTGATGAACACGACAGCAAACACCCATAGTACGGAAATCAACATTCCACCCCAAGGCTGTCGGAAATCAACTGCTGCCCCCTGGCTTAGTACCATATACATGGCAAAGCTGATTGTAAGTGAAAGCACCACTCCATAAATGATAGACCGGAATCCGTAAATCAGACACTCGTAATTCATCATCTTCTTCATGCTTTTCATTGTCATTCCCACGGATTTCATCATGGCAAATTCTCGTTTTCTCAGCATGACATTTGTGGATATCGTATTAAACACATTAACCGCCGCAATCATCGAAATCAGGGTAATAAATCCAAAGGAAAGAATCCTGATTGCAAGAAGAATCCCTCTGTCCTGTTCATACTGCTGTGCGATATTGATCAAAGAATCTTTGTCCATTCCCCGGTCTTCCATCCGTGATGTCAGGTCTTCATAAGATTCCTTGTAATTAGAAGACTTGATCTGGTAATCCCAGATAAATCCCGAACGATTGTATCCATTATCCCCGACCAGTTCCCTAGCTTTACTCTCCGGGATAATAACCGCACAAACTTCCTGAGGGTCTGAAATCAGATCCGGCATACTCTGAACTCGCTGCGCAAGTGTAATCGTGCTTGCCTGTTCCATGATTGTCTCTGGTCGTTCTTCCACACTGTCATCGTACTGGCTTTCCGGGAGAATTTGTATACTTATTTTTTTTCCATTCATGGTGTGAATCTTTCTGTACTTTTCGCTTTGTCCGTCGTAATACCGGTAGTTGTCGTAGAAAAGCACTTCTTTGTTTCCTTCTCGAAAGTATGGCGAGGCATCAATTCCCTGTGAATCTGCATATTCCTTAAACTTTTCATCCGACAAACTGATAATCATAGCATGTTCATACTGATTTTTTCATTATATACCCGCGCCTCTTCTTCTGTCATATTATAATATGACTCCAGACCTTCTCCTGTCAGAAGATCGCTCCATTCCTCACTCAGCTCCTCTTTTGGGATTGATACGAGGCTGTACATTTCACCGTGCAGTTCAACATTCTCCACCTTTTTCCCCTGCTCCATCATCCCCAGAATTTCTTCTCTTTCTCCCTCATCCAACTCCGAATCGGAGACCCTGTATGATAATTCGTATTCCGGAGCTTCCAACATAAACGCACCTGTCATATCCATGTAACTGGAAAACAAAGTGGCCGCCGTAAAAAGAACAATACTTACAGTAAGAGAAAATACAGTAGCACGATATTTCTTGCGGTCCCGCTTATAGTTTTTATCAGCCATCATCCCTTCCACTCCGAAAAGCCTGCGGATGATCTTCGGGCTCTTAACCTCCTTTGCTCGGATTCGAACGTCTTTGTTGGCGCGAATTGCCTCAAGTGGTGTAATCCGCTTAATTCTAGCCATTGGAATCCACACGGAAATGCAGATAATGAAAAACGAAATCAACGCCGCCACAATGATTGCCTGAGGAGAAGTATAACGCGTGATTCTCCCATCCGGATCCCCGTGAACATACTGTGCCAACGATCCGCCGATAAAATGCAGAGTCATTCCGATGCCGCCGATTCCGGAGAGAATTCCCAGTGGAATTCCAATCGCACTTACCACAATCGCTTCCTGCCACATGGATCTTCTCAACTGCCTTTTTTGTCGCTCCTATGGAAGACAGCAGACCAAACTGCGTCGTCCTCTCCCTTAGGGAAATAGAAAAAGCGTTATAGATCAAGGAAACAGCACCCACTCCGATAATAATAATGAGAATTGTCAACATTCCGCTTAACATGCCTTGGAAAGACTCATTTCCCGATATTCCCATCCAATTAAGAACACTCGAATTTTCCTGTAATAATCCTTCATTGTGATGTTTTTCTATAAAAGTAAATGCCTCCTTTGGCTGTTTTAACTCCATATAAAGTTGATTGACAGCATAGGGATGATCTCCTTTTCCGATGAAGGCATCGATACCCGCGCCGTTTCTTTGTGTATCTCCCCAGTGTTCCAAAAAATCCTACCACCTGAAACTGTCTTTCTTCTCTTTCCTGAAAATGTTCTGTTATCTCCCCACCTTCCTCATACTGAAGCATTGCATTAAACAAAAGCGCGTTTCCATCCTCATCTATACGGTCGCCTATCGGAAAAGAAACAGTATCCCCTGATGCGAATTTCCTTTCCATTCTGCTCAAGCCCACCTTGTACGATGATCTCCTGCTCATTTTCCGGGAGCCTTCCTTGTGTCAGCTTCAATGAAAGCATATCCGCGGCCTTCTCGTCAATCGTCTGAATATATAGGTACTGCCCGAAGAGATCCTCTTCATTCTCCCCGATCTTAGCATACCCGACCTCAGAAATGGAAACGGAGTCTTTCACATCCTCATCATTCTGGAACAATTCGGCTTCCTCCATGGAAAGTCCTTTGGCTCCAACGTGCCATCTTCCGTCTGTCTTGACCGCATAGTCATACATATATTGCTGGAGACTGACTCCCAGTGTGACAACCGCACAGATCATAGCAGTCGCCAAGATTACTCCAATGATCGTCACAATCGTTCGGGCTTTATTTTGTTTCATTGTCTTATTTGTGATCGTTGCGAAGATACTCATTACCGGACCACCTCATCCCTTATGATCTTTCCGTCTTCCAGAGTAATGATACGGTCTGCCTGAAGAGCGATATTTTCATCATGTGTGATAACAAGCATCGTCTGGTCATAGGCACGGTTTGAGTACCGCAACAGATTCATGATCTCCTTGCTGTTCTCCGAGTCCAGATTTCCTGTCGGCTCATCCGCCAGCAAAATCGCCGGCGCATTCAAGAGAGCCCTTCCAATAGACACTCTCTGCTGCTGCCCTCCCGAAAGTTCGTTCGGCAGATGATGAAGCCGCTCTTTCATTTTCAGAATATCAATGAGCTCCTCAAATCGTTTCTCATTTACTTTTCTTCCGTCCATCAGTACCGGGAGCGTAATATTTTCTTCCACATTCAGCACTGGAATCAAATTATAAAACTGATAAATAAGTCCTACCTGTCGTCTTCGAAAGATGGCAAGGGCGTCCTCCTTCTGGGCATAAACATCTTTACCGTCCACATAGACCTTGCCGGATGTCGGGCGATCCACCCTCCAATCAGATGCAGTAATGTAGATTTGCCGGATCCGGATGATCCGATGATAGAGACAAATTCGCCTTTTTCCACGGAAAAGATACGCCGTTCAGTGCATGAACCTCATTTTCACCTTTTCCATACACTTTTGTCAGGTTTTCTATTTTTAGAATTTCCATCCTTCTTCCTCCTCTTCGTTTCTAAAAATAAGTATACCTGCCCCACATGACACTTCGATGACTTTTTCATAACAAATTTGTCACTTTTCCATTTTTTCTTTTCCCCATAAAAACGAACAAGAAATCTGGCTCCCCCCCTCTTTATTATTTTTTGCTGTGATAATGGCTTTTTCCTGGGTAAGAATACTTCGGGCAAGCGAAAGACCAATGCCAAAATTCTGCTGTTCCGATATTCTGCCCTTATAAAACCGTTCAAAGATATGCGGCAAATCTTTTTTTTCATCGATTCCGTTTCCGGAATCTGTCACGGAAAGCTCTGTGTAAAGTGGGTTCTCTTCCCAGGCAATACGAATCGTTCCGCCAATCGGGGTGTGTTCCATACAATTTTTCAGGACATTACCAACCGCCTCCATCGTCCAGGACGCATCTCCATAAAAGGCCGCATCTGAAGTTCCCTTTAGAATAAGCTTCTGCTCCCGCAGTTCCATTGGGATTTCCAGAGAGCGCACGACCTCTCTTATAAATGGCTCCACCTGGATCCGTTGTTTATCCAAGACCACAGCTCCCGCATCCAATTTGGAAATTTTTAGAAGCCCCAGAATCAACCATTCCATTCTTTGCAGCATCTCTGCCATTTCCCGATATATCTTCCTCTTCTGTCTTTCCTCCAGATCCTGCTTTCTAATCCGTTCCAGCATCAGATTAACGGAAGTTAGAGGCGTACGAATCTGATGGGAAATATTCGCAAGGGCATCGGCAAGAAATGTCTTTTCTTTCTTCAAATGCTCATTTTGCTCCCTCAGTCGTACTGTCATCTTGTAAATCTCATCTTTTAATATCTCAAGATCTCCCTCCTGATATTCTCCAAGTTCCAACTGATCCTCTCCGTGGAGAATCCGGTCGATCTTCTGTGTGAGCTTTTCCACATCCTCATATCTGCGCTTCATGCAGAGCAAATACAAGGCACTACACAGGATTCCTTCCGCCAACAGATAATATAGCGGATTTTTCCCTACAATCAGATACACAATACATACCGTACCGATTGTCACAAAGAATCCTGAGAGGTACCATCCAATTTCCTGATTCCGAAATAATTTCATCTACATCACTCCTCCATCTTATATCCCAGCCCCCGGACAGTCTTAATGATCTTCGGCTCCTGCGGATTATCTTCAATCTTGTCTCTGAGCCTTTTGATATAAACGGTCAGGGTATTATCATTTACATACTCCCCTGCGATATCCCAGATCTCTTCTAACAGCATGGACCGGGACATCACCATACCTCTGTGCTGGAAAAAGACGAGCAGAAGTCGATATTCCAGTGCTGAAAGAAAGATTTCCTCTCCCCGTTTTGTTACAATCCCTTTGACCGGATCGATCCGAATTTCCCGGCAGGAAAGAAAATTAGGAGTCTTGCTGTTTCTTCTGAGTACAGTCCTCATCCGTGATACCAGCTCTCTAGGCCGAAACGGCTTACTAATATAATCGTCCGCCCCCATGTCAAGCCCTGTTACCACCGAAAACTCATCGTCCAGAGCTGTCAGAAATATAATGGGAATCTCATAGTGTGACTTGATCTGGGTACATGTGCTGTAGCCATTACCTTGTGCCAGTGTGATATCCAGAAGAATCAGGTCAAAATGCTGATTTCTTAAAATCTTCATTGCCTTCTCCTGTCCGTCGGCGCTCCAAACCTGAAATCCTTCTGTCTTTAAAAATTCTGTCAGATTTTCTATAATCATTCGATCGTCTTCTACCAACAAAATATTTGTTTCCTGCATCTTTCTTCCCTCCCTGTGTTGTTATTTCTGATTGTAATTAAACAGGATGGCAGAAAAAAAGTCAACTTACTAAAACTTTTTCTTGACTCTTTCAATTTCGTTTGTTATCGTAAGTAGAGAAATAAGGACTTGCCGCCGGGTAATGAAGCGTTGGATTTTTTGTATCGATAGGCCTTTGGAGATACAAAATGACAGCGCTTTGTCTTTTGGACGGCAGTTCAAAGTTCAGGAGGTTTTTATGACAAAGACAACACCGTTCGTGGAATTTATCCGATACTCTTTTTTCAGTATTATGGGGATGATTGCTATTTCCTGTTATATTCTTGCAGATACGTTTTTCGTAGCGCAAGGAATCGGGACAAATGGGCTTGCGGCCCTGAATCTTGCAATTCCGTCTATGATTTCATTCATGGAACCGGACTCATGCTCGGAATGGGAGGCGCTACAAAATTTACGATTCTGAAAAGCCAGAACAACAAAAAAGGGGCAGATCAGATTTTTACAAATACCGTGTATCTTGGTGTCTTTTTCTCCCTTTTGTTTATGGCGGGCGGGGTTTTCTTTTTGCCGGACGGATTTCCACCATCCTCGGTGCAAATCAGAAAATCTGGCAGATGACGACCACTTATTTGAAGGTGCTGATGCTGTTTTCCCCAGCCTTTATCTTCAACGATATCATTCTCTGCTTTGTGAGAAATGACAGCAATCCGAAGCTTTCCATGATCGCCACGGTCTCTGGGAGCCTCTTTAATGTGGTGTTTGACTATATTTTCATTTTTCCTTGTGGAATGGGGATGCTTGGAGCAGTACTTGCAACCGGATTCTCCCCTGTTGTCGGACTGATCATTATGTCCCCACACTGGCTTGGGAAAAACGCTGGTTCCATATGAAACGGCTTTTACCCGATACAGCTTCCATCCGGATGAATCTTTCCCTTGATTTCCGTCTCTGCTTGCCCAAATCAGTTCAGCCATCGTTATGATCGTATTTAATATGATAATCCTTCGTCTGGAAGGAAATACCGGAGTTGCAGCCTATGGTATCATCGCCAATCTCTCTTTAGTGGTTCTCTCTTTTTATACCGGAATCTCCCAGGGTATTCAGCCTCTCGTAAGCGACGCCTACGGCAAGCTGGAGCAGAAACGGATCGTGCAGTTTCTCCGGTATGCTATGGGATCCATGCTTGTTCTGTCGGCTGCCATCTATCTGATCTTGTTTGTGTCTGCCGATCCAATCGCATCGGCCTTTAACAGTGAGAACAATGCCACCTTACATACGATTGCGGTAACAGGTTTAAGACTATACTTTACATCCCTAGTCTTTGCCGGATTTAATATCATCCTCTCCATGTACTTTACTTCTGTGGAAAAAGCGTTTCCAGCCCAGATCATCTCTTTCCTGCGGGGACTGATTTTGATTATTCCAATCGCCTTTCTTTTCGCAAGGCTCTGGGAGATGACAGGGGTATGGATGTCCTTTCCGGCAGCCGAATTTGTGACAGCAGTCATCGGAGCAGGGCTGTATGTGAAATATAAAAATAGAAAATGGGCATAAAACGAATCCCCAGAGTTGCAACTCTGGGGATTTTATATACTCTGATTTCTAATCATCGTCAATGTCCAGTAAAGATTTTTCATCTGGTTCCCAAGCCTGTGTAAAATCGACTTCTTTAAACAATGCAGCCAGTCCGGTGATTTGTTTTAACCGTAAAATTTCATCCCGATCCATACCTAAATGCTTGGCTATCCATGCATCAGATCGCCCTAATTCATGGAGTTCTTTGACGATATTACTCATAAGATCTACATCATGGTTTCCTCTTGCACGATTATGACGAATCGTGCTTGCCATACGTCGGTCAAGTGATTTATCTATAACGGATACCGGTAAGAGGCCCTTTTCCCGTTCATAAATATCTGGGTATTCTTTTATAATGCGGTAACGATGAAAACCATCAACAATAATGTACTGATCCTTGTCTTTGTCATAGTAACATACGATGGGCATCGTATATCCATCTTCTTTAATGCTGTCATATAACAGTTTCATTTCTGGCGATGCGACTGTATTAGGATTATAATCATTTGCAACAATTTTTTCTACTGGTACTGCTTTGATATTATAAACGGGACTTTTATTCATGATCTAATTCCTCCACACTTTTATATTTTTCTTTGAAATAATCTAGTTTTCTTTTTGCTCTCTTGTCATTCCAAATCCCATAAAACGGCAAATATGATCATTTTTTAAAATACAGAAACACATTCTCTTCCAACTTGGAATATCTTTTGTTGATTTGATGTCATCGGTATCATCAGGAATATGATCAAGAAAGATAATCCTTGAGTTTTTAAAAATTGTATAATTGGAAACACCATTTCTTTTGATTCGATAACCATGCTCTATCAATTCTTCGATCGTCTCTTCCTCCAGTCCGCCTCCTACCGTATGCCAGAATAAAATCGATTTGTTGAACTTATTTATGTAGTTCCGGCGCAATCTGGGTGGCAGTGTCGCCAGTAAAAATTGTGTATAGGACTTCCATGTATGTCCCTTTGGTAGCGTTATATGACGATATCCTAGTGCTTTTGTTTTTGCATATATAGCAGTAAAATTGGCGCCCTGTACACGACCAACAAGTTTGACCCAGATCTGAGGATCAATCACTCTATAAAGATTCAACGCCTCTTTGGCATAATCTTGAAATGGTGAAGCCACCCGCATCTGTGAAACACTTAAACCAGCCTTATAATACAAATCATATAATTTGTTGTAGGGATAATCAAACAAATAGTAAGCATGCCATATATCTTCTACGGACCAGTCGTATAAAGGGGAACCACTGTAAACTTCTTTAAATTGCTGAGTAATCCAGCATTGATTTTTATAGCTGTGTCTTTTATTGATAAATCCACTGTACCGCTGCAAGGATTCATCTGCCCTTATTCCCAGTAAACAGATTGTCTTTTTTGTTTCCATGAGATAGTCTATACCATCTGCCAAACTGTTTGGCCAGATCTTCCTGATGCATTTTATAATGATAAGTCGTCATAATATTATGTTCCAAATTAATTACATAATCATGTTTTGGCATAGGACGAATCCAGATATCTTCTTTTTTTCATCCCATGGATACCAGTACATTTCGTAACTGCTTAAAGCAGTTCGTGTTGCCATAGGCAGACAGACCCAGTATAATTCAACAGAAGAACGCTTTTCCAACATTTGAAATGTTTCTTCCACATAAGCAGTTGTAGCGCTGTATTGTGCTTCAAAGTCTTGATGAAAAACACCTATTGTCTGCGAAGGATAGTATTGATCCCGGAAATCCAGCACGATATTTAATAATAAACCACTGTCTTTTCCACCGGAAAAGGAAATATAAATATTATCAAACTCCTGAAAAATAAAATGAAGTCGTTCCAACATTGCCTGATAGACATTTTTCTCTAAATTGACTTTTTTCATCTTTTGTTTCATCACACCTTTCCATCAGATGATATTTGATTTGATCTTGCACCAAAGGTATAATTGACTACTAAACATTATACCAGTATTTCAATTAACTATCGACAATTTCTGACAAATTATGGAAAAACAGTTCCCGCGGAACGTTTTTATGAAACAAAAAACCCCGGCGTATGCCGGGGACTTTTTCTACAATCTGAATCACGGGAGACCCTAAGGTCGTCCCGTGATTCTCTCTTTACTTGATTCGATTTTATTCTTCTGTCACTTCTTCGTTTTCGTCTTGACTCTCTTCCTCTCCGTTATCCTCGGTCTTTCTGACTTTGGCAATGCTTGCAACACTGACATTATCATCCAGGTTGATTAGTTTGACTCCGGAAGTGATTCGTCCTAACTTGGAGATACCCGTGCACTCGGTTCGAATGATGATTCCCTCCGTATTGATAATCATAATCTCATCGTCTTCATTCACTGCCTTAACTCCGACGACATTTCCGGTCTTTTCGATAATCTTATAGCAGCGAATTCCCTTTCCTCCACGGTTCTGGGATGTAAATTCGTTCATGTCTGTCAGTTTTCCCATTCCTTTTTCCGAAACGATCAGTAGATAATCTCCCTGAGTATTAAGCTGCATTCCAATGATCTCATCCTGATCACTTAAATTCATACCTCGAACGCCCATAGAAGTACGTCCCGTGGGTCTGACATCTGTTTCGTGGAAACGGATACACTGTCCGTATTTGGTGATGAGCAATATATCTTTTTCATTGTCCGTCGTCTTTACCTCGATCAGCTCATCGTCCTCCCGAAGCGTGATGGCCGCAAGCCCTGTCTTTCTAACGTTGGCATAATCCATGATCGGCGTCTTCTTTACTAAGCCTTTCTTGGTCGCCATAAAGAGATACTTTCCTTCCTCGTATTCCTTAATTGGAATGACTGCGGTGATCTTCTCCTCCGGCTGAAGCTGGAGCAGGTTGATAATGGCTGTTCCCCTTGCGGTCCGTCCTGCCTCCGGAATCTCGTATCCTTTGAGCCTGTATACTCTCCCTGTATTAGTAAAGAACATGATATAGTGATGGGTTGAACAGAGAAACAACTCTTCCACATAATCCTCCTCCAGCGTCTGCATTCCCTTAATTCCACGTCCGCCGCGATTCTGACTTTTAAATGTATCCGAAGTCATTCGTTTAATATAACCAAGTTTTGTCATGGTGATGACGACGTCCTCCCTCGGAATCAGATCTTCCGTGGAAATATCATATTCATCAAATCCGATGCTGGTTCTTCTCTCATCTCCGTATTTCTCACTGATTGCGAGAATCTCCTCTTTGATCACACCAAGCAGTAAGTGTCTATCTGCCAAAATTGCCTTCAGCTCTCCGATCCGCTTCATCAATTCTTCGTATTCCTTCTCCAGCTTCTCTCTTTCTAATCCGGTCAGGGCACGCAGACGCATGTCTACGATTGCCTGTGCCTGTGCGTCGGAAAGCTGGAATTTCTCCATTAATTCTGCCTTTGCAATCTGCACAGTCTGAGAACCACGAATGATACTGATCACTTCATCGATATGATCTAGCGCAATCAGCAGTCCCTGTAAAATGTGGGCACGCTCTTCTGCCTTATTTAATTCATACTGGGTGCGTCTCGTAATGACTTCTTCCTGATGTTTCAGGTAATACCCAAGCATATCTCGAAGATTCAGCACCTTCGGCTCGTTGTTTACCAGAGCCAGCATGTTGACGCCGAAGGTATCCTGCATCTGGGTATGTTTGTACAGCTGGTTTAAGATGACGTTTGCATTGGCGTCGCGGCGCAGTTCGATACAGATGCGCATGCCTTCCCGGTTGGACTCGTCTCTCAGATCCACGATACCATCGACCCGCTTTTCCTTCACCAGATCTGCGATTTTGGAGATCAGTCTTGCCTTGTTTACCATGTACGGCAGCTCTGTCACGATAATACGGCTCTTTCCATTTGCCATAGTTTCGATATTGCTGACAGCACGAACTACAATTTTTCCCCGCCCGGTGCGGTACGCCTCGTTGATTCCTCTCGTACCTAGGATCGTCGCTCCGGTCGGAAAGTCCGCCCCTTTACAATCTTCATAATGTCTTCGATGGATGTCTCCTTATTCTCCATCTGATCATCAATAATCTTCACTACCGCACCGATCACTTCCCGCAAATTATGGGGTGGAATATTGGTTGCCATACCGACGGCAATACGGACGTTCCGTTGACAAGCAAATTCGGAAATCTTGCCGGAAGTACGACTGGCTCTTTCTCCGTTTCGTCAAAATTTGGCTCAAAGTCCACAGTATTTTTGTTGATATCTGCAGTTAATTCCATAGAAATCTTACTTAATCTTGCCTCTGTATAACGCATGGCGGCAGCGCCGTCACCATCCACAGAACCAAAGTTTCCATGGCCGTCTACAAGCGGGTATCTGGTAGACCACTCCTGGGCCATATTTACCAACGCGCCATAGATTGAACTGTCACCGTGAGGATGATATTTACCCATCGTATCGCCTACAATACGGGCACATTTACGGTGCGGCTTATCCGGACCATTATTCAGCTCGATCATTGAATACAGGATTCGTCTCTGTACCGGTTTCAGGCCGTCTCTTACATCTGGAAGCGCACGGGATGCGATAACGCTCATGGCATAGTCGATGTACGACTCCTTCATTTTTTCTCAAGATCGATCTCCTCGACCTATCAAAGATAGTATCTTCCATTGCTTATCTCCTTTTCCTATACATCCAGATTTTTCACGTATTTTGCATTTTCCTCTATGAATTCACGCCGCGGCTCAACCTTGTCTCCCATCAGGGTCGTAAAGGTCAGATCCAGTTCCGAGGACGTCTCCTCATCCATTGTCACACGAATCAGAATCCGCTGCTTAGGATCCATGGTCGTCTCCCATAACTGATCGGCGTCCATCTCACCCAGACCTTTGTATCTCTGAATTTTATTGTTCTGGTCACGTCCCACTTCCTCAAGGATATTGCTGAGTTCCTCGTCGCTGTATGCATACCATACCTTTTTATTCTTCTCAAGCTTATAAAGTGGCGGTTTTGCAAGATATACATGGCCCTCTCTGATCAGATCCGGCATAAACCGGTACAAAAATGTCAAAAGCAACGTGCTGATATGCGCCCCGTCGACGTCGGCATCCGTCATAATTATAATCTTGTTGTATCTGAGCTTTGTTATATCAAAATCCTCATGAATTCCCGTACCAAATGCAGTAATCATCGCTTTGATTTCCGCATTGGCATAAATCTTATCAAGCCGTGCTTTTCCACGTTCAAAATCTTACCGCGCAACGGCAGGATCGCCTGGGTCCTCCGTTCTCTGGCCGTCTTCGCGGAACCGCCGGCGGAATCTCCCTCTACGATGTAGATTTCACAGTTTTTCGGATCCTTGTCAGAACAGTCCGCCAGTTTTCCTGGAAGAGACATCCCTTCAAGAGCTGACTTTCTTCTTGTTAAATCCCTTGCCTTTCTTGCCGCTTCCCTTGCTCTTTGCGCCATCACCGACTTCTCAATAATATTTTTAGCCACCGCCGGATTCTGCTCCAGAAAATCTCAAGCTGGCTGCTGACTATACTGTCCACCGCCCCTCTTGCCTCGCTGTTGCCAAGCTTCTGTTTTGTCTGTCCTTCAAACTGTGGCTCCGGGAGCTTAACGCTTACAATAGCCGTCATTCCCTCCCGAATATCCTCCCCGCTCAAGCTCTGCTCATTCTCCTTGATGAGCTTGTTTTTCTTTGCGTAGGCATTGAATGTCTTGGTCAGGGCATTTCGAAAACCGACAATATGTGTACCGCCCTCCGGCGTCGTAATATTATTTACAAAGCCATATGTACTTTCCGTGTAGGAATCATTGTGCTGCATCGCCACTTCCACGTACACATCGTCTCTTGTACCTTCGCAGTAGATAATCTGCTCATAGAGCGGTTGGTTACTGCGGTTCAAGTAGCTTACGAATTCCCGTATTCCTCCCTCGTAGTGGAAAGAATCCTCCCTCTTTTCTTCTCTGTCATCCTTTAGTTGAATTCTCAGATTTTTGGTAAGAAAAGCCATTTCACGAAGACGCTGTTTTAACACTCCATAATCGAATACTGTCTCCTCAAAAATCGTTCCGTCCGGCAGAAAAGTAACTTTTGTTCCTGTCTCGTTAGGATCACACTCCCCTATCACCGTCAAAGGAGTAACAACCCTTCCCCTTTCATAACGCTGTTCATGGATCTTCCCTCTCTTCTTACCTCTACTATAAGCCAGTCTGAAAGCGCATTGACAACGGATGCACCTACTCCGTGAAGCCCCCGGATACCTTTTGTACCCTCCGCCTCCGAATTTTCCGCCGGCATGAAGTACCGTAAATACGACTTCCACGGCAGGAAGCCCGGATTTATGGTTGATGCCGGTTGGAATGCCTCTTCCGTTGTCAATGACTGTCACGGAATTATCCGCATTGACCTTCACTTCAATCGTATCACAAAATCCTGCAAGCGCCTCATCCACCGCATTGTCTACGATTTCGTAAACAAGGTGGTGAAGTCCTCTTGCGGAAGTGCTGCCGATATACATTCCCGGTCTTTTGCGGACCGCCTCCAACCCTTCTAAGATCTGGATTTGATCTCCACCATATTCTGCGCTCATACTGATCCTCCTATTAATTTTCATTTGTTACCTGTCCATTCTGGACAAGAAACACTTTATTGATTGAAAAACGATGATTTACAAACTCGTCCACACCTGTACAGGTAATGAGTGTCTGTATATCATGTATACTATCTAATAGATAGTTTTGCCTGTGTTTATCAAGTTCAGACAACACATCGTCCAAAAGTAAAACCGGAGTATCGTGAATCACCCGCTTGACGATCTCAATCTCCGCAAGTTTCAGGGACAGCGCCGCGGTGCGCTGCTGTCCCTGCGATCCGAACTTCCTGATATCCATATCCTTAATTTTAAAACAGATATCATCTCTGTGCGGTCCGACAGAAGTACTCTTCATCCGAATATCGCGCTCCCGGTTTCTTCTTACTGCCTCCTCCAGAGAAAGTTCTCCCGTGGACGGCTCATATTCCATCACGAGACGCTCTCGCCCTCCGGTAAGTTTCCCATGGATATCCCCCACAATTTCATTGATTTCCCGGAGGAATTTCTTTCTGCCTTCCATGACCCGCTCCCCATAGCGGACAAGCTGCATATCCCAGATTTCCAGCGTATCCTTAAGCTTCTCCTGAAAAGCCATCTCTTTTAAAAGCCGGTTCCTCTGATTCACCACCCGGTTATAATCCGCTAGATTGTTCAGATAAATCTTGTCAAGCTGGGAGAGCTCCAGATCCATGAACCGCCTCCTCTGTGCTGGACCGTTCTTGATAATATTCAGATCTTCCGGTGAAAAAAAAACCAGATTGATAATCCCGAAAAAGCTCGCTTGCCCGTTTAACAGGCATCCGGTTGATAGCAGCCCCTTTGGGACTGTTTTTCTTTAAGTGAATGTCAATCCGGAAAGGAACTCCGTTTTTCAGGACTTTCACCTCTATATGCGACTCCTCTTCTCCAAAAGAAATCATATCCCGGTCTTTCGTTCCACGGTGGGACTTCGTCGTCCCCGCAAGGTAAACCGCCTCCAGGATATTGGTCTTTCCCTGGGCATTGTCCCCGTGGAAAATATTAGTGACCGGGTGAAATGTCAGATTCAAAAGTTCGTAGTTTCTAAAATTTTTTAATTTTAATGACTGGATGATCATGCCGCACCTGTTCACTATTTCTGTATTTTAATTTCCTGGCCGTCATAAGATACAACGTCGCCGTCATACAGCTTACGTCCGCGTCTGGTGTCGACACTTCCATTGACCTTCACAAGTCCGTCCTGGATGACTTCCTTTGCCTCCACTCCGGACTCACAGAGACCGGCCGCCTTCAAAGCCTGACCAAGCTTGATAAATTCATCCCGAAGTGTAATGATCTCCATTTGATAACCTCTTTCCTTATATTGCATTAAAATTAACCGGAAGAATCAGGTAGACATAAGTCTCCTTCTCGTCCTTAATAAAGCATGGTGCCTTGGAATTCATAAAATACAGCGTTACCTCCTCATCATCAATGACGCGCAGAGCATCAATGAGGAATTTGGGATTGAATCCGATCAGAAGATCCTTCCCTTCTTTTGTAATGAAGATCTCCTCATCCATGGAACCAAGTTGAGACTGAATTTTCAGCTCCATTGTATCGTCACCGATCTGAATAATAATCGGGCGTTTGTCTCCTTCTTTTACCAGAAGAGTAGCACGATCGATACAGCTTAAGAACTCTTTCTTGTTGACTCTTACTTTGGTCTCATAATCGCTGGAAAGCATCTGCTCAATTCGAAAATACTCCCCTCGATCAGACGGGATACTACAACGGTCTTATCAAATTCAAATACAATATGTTTTTCGGCAAAGTAAATCTGTACTTCGCTTTCTGCATCCCCTGATAAAATCTTGCTGATTTCCATGAGTGTCTTTCCTGGAACGACAACTTTTTATGGTCATAGCTTGCTTTGAGTTCGATTTTGCGAATGGAGATTCTGTGACCGTCCAGTGAAACTACTTTCAAAATGTGATCTTCCACCTCAAACAGCTCTCCTGTCATCAATTTATTGCTCTCTGTATCGGCAATCGAAAAAATTGTCTGACGAATCACTTCTTTTAGTGTATACTGTGAAACTAAAATGGACTCGTTTTTTTTCTATATATGGGAGGTAAGCAAAATCGCTTCCTGACTTTCCGGCAATTTGAAACTTCGCTTTTTCACAGGTAATAAGCGTCTGATCATTATCATCCGTTGTGATAACGATTTCACTGTCAGGAAGTTTTCTGACAATTTCAGAAAAAATCTTGGCATCCAAGGCAATCATACCAGGCTGAACAATATCCCCTCGATAATTGTTTCAATTCCAAGTTCCATATCATTGGCTGTCAGTTTGATCATACTGGCAGTTGCATCAATTAAGATACATTCCAGAATTGGCATTGTTGTTTTGGAAGGAACTGCTTTTGATACGATTCCCACACCTTTTGCCAAATTGGATTTTGTGCAAATAATTTTCATGTGTATAACTCCTTTCGCTGGACTAGATGAATTTTTATATATAAGATATCCGCATTAGTCGCCTTAGGATGTGTGGATATGTGTAAAACCTATGTAAACCCGTGCGGTTTCGTGGATTTCGAATGGGAAACTCATGTTGAACGGGTTTGATTTTGATGAGGATGACCTTCGGAAAAATACTACAGAGGGCTGATTTTTTCTGGATAATGCTGATCGTATTTTTCAGTGAATCATTGTTTTCCATATCTTTCGACATCTTATCCACACCATGTTTCACAGTTGAATGATCTCTTCCGCCGAGGAGAGATCCGACTGTTTTCAGCGGAGTGTCTGTCATGGCACGACATAAATACATAGCAATATGGCGTGCGTTTGTCGTCTTTGCGTCACGGCTTGCACTTTTTAAGTCGGATACGGAAATTCCGAAGTGTTCGGAAACCGTCTCAATGATCAGTTCCGGTGTGATTTTACGGTTTTCATCCGGAGAAATCAGATCTTTGAGCGCCTCAGCCGCAAGTGAGATATTGATCTCCTCGTTTTTTAATTTGTATAGTGCAATCAGCTTATTGAGGGAACCCTCCAGCTCCCGAATATTGGATTTGATGTTTGTGGCAATAAATTGCAGCACATCTTCCGGAATATGATAGCGTTCGAGCTGATCGGATTCGATTTTTTCTTTAAAATCGCCATTCTTGTCTCGTAATCCGGGGCGGAGATATCCGCAATCAGGCCCCACTCAAACCTTGTGCGGAGTCGGGCTTCCAGTGTTTCGATATCTTTAGGAGGCTTGTCCGAGGATATGATAATCTGTTTTCCAGCTACATGCAGGTGATTGAATGTGTGGAAAAACTCTTCCTGGGTACTCTCCTTTCCTATAATAAACTGAATATCGTCAATCAGGAGCACATCTACATTTCTGTATTTTTCACGAAAAGCAGTCATCGGAAGTTCATTGCCGGTCTTACCACTTCTAAGAGACTCAATCAGTTCATTAGTGAAAGCCTCACTGGTCACATAGAGAACCTTCTTTTTAGGATCTTTCTCCAAAATGAAATGAGCAATTGAGTGCATCAAATGGGTCTTTCCCAGTCCGACACCTCCGTAGAGGAACAGGGGATTGTATACTTCGCCCGGTGATTCTGCGACTGCAAGAGATGCGGCATGGGCAAAGTTGTTGTTTTTGCCGACGACAAAGGTATCAAATGTGTAGCGCGGATTTAAGTTTGCGCGCTCAATCATCAGAAGATTGTCGTTTTTCTTCGTATGTGCGGCCGCTTTTTTCCTGTGAGCATTTGCAATTTCTTCTACCTTTTCCAGTTCACTCGGATTGTCCGGAATAAATTTGACATCATATTCAATTCCGGTAATTTCTGCAATAGAAACTTTAAATGGAAGAAGGTATTTTTCTCTATGTAATCGATATAATCACCGGTCCCATCTAACGTCACGAGAATATAGACGGTATTTTCAATTACATCATAGACTTTTAATGGAAGGATCCATGTTTTAAATGAAACGTCGGAAAGACTATGCTCAAGCCTTAAATTTTCAATAATTTCATTCCATTTTTCTGTTACGATGTCCATTTTGATGACTCTAATCTTAATGTTTTAGTACTGTCCGCCTGTTGAGGACACACGTCACTTTTCAGGCATGACGGAAAAACACAGCAAAAATATCCGACACAATAAGGAAAGGCCGGATGATCGCTGCGATCTCGTGAAAAAATAGATTCACTCCCTTATATATTACAACAAAAGATTTCAAGTGCAATGTAAAATCGATGTGGATAAAATTTTGAACAGCGAAAAAGTGCATAAAATCAGCGAAAAAAAGAAGAATTTAGTAGAAACCAACATGTTTTCCACATAAAATCACAAAATTATCCACAAAATGTTGAAAACATGTGGAGAAACTGGTGAAAAGTAACGATTCAGCCATTCAGATCAGATTCGCAAGCTTGTGTCAGTTTTTCGTTGTGTCAGACCTCATGGGCAAATCGTTACGAAAAAAGGAAAAAATCACGGAATTACTTGACTTGACGGGGGTTTTTGACTATAATCAGACGTGGTGTCTTTTAGCAAAGAACGAAATAAATATACTTATATTTATATATATAAGTTTCAGATTAAGGAGGTGGAAAGTAATGAAGATGACATTCCAGCCAAAGAAACGTTCCAGAGCGAAAGTTCATGGATTCAGAGCAAGAATGGCCACAGCAGGTGGAAGAAAAGTTCTTGCAGCAAGAAGAGCAAAGGGAAGAAAAAAGATTATCAGCATAGGTCACATATATGTGGCCTTTTCTTCTATACAGAATGAGAAAAAGCGGATAGTCTGTTTACCGTAGACAGCAGGAGCATAGGGCAATGCGGTTTTCAGAATCATTGAAGAAAAATAAGGATTTCCAGCTGACCTATAAAAAGGAAAGTCTTATGCGAACAGATACCTGGTCATGTATGTCAGGAAGAATGGAACTTCCAGCAACAGACTGGGTCTATCGGTCAGCAAAAAGGTAGGGAACAGTGTGGTCCGCCACCATTTAACACGATTATTGAGAGAAAGTTATCGACTTCAGGAAGACTATTTCCGGCGTGGATATGATTTGATAATAATTGCGCGGGCTGGAGCTAAAGATAAAAGCTATCACGAAATCGAAAGCGCAATGATCCACCTTGGAAAGCTTCATCATATATATACACAGGACACACAGCAGGATTCTTCGGACAATGAAATGGAGATGAAACGATGAAAAAGCTGATGATTGCAGGGATTCGTTTTTACAGAAAGCATTTATCAAAGTATAAGTTGCCGACGCAGCACTGTATTTATACGCCTACCTGTTCCGAGTACGGGCTGGAGGCGATCGAAAAGTACGGGGGCTCTCAAAGGAGGGCTTTTAACAATCTGGAGAATACTCAGATGTAATCCATTCCACCGGGGAGGGTACGATCCGGTACCATAATTGAATAAAACACGAAAATGGAGGAGATCTGATGGAAGGTTTATTATTGACACAGTCATCAGCTCCGATTGTAGGCCAGATTTCCTGGCTTCTGGGGCACTTGATGAACGGAATTTTCAGTGTGCTTAGTAATGATTCCATATTGAAAATATTGGTATTTGTATCATTATTTTTACAGTCATTATTTACACACTGCTGCTGCCGTTGACATATAAACAGCAGAAGGCATCAAGATTGACAGTTGTAATGAATCCGGAACTGAGACGGATTCAGAATAAGTATAAGAACAAGAAAGACCAGGCATCGATGATGAAGATGCAGGAAGAGACCAAGATGGTATATGAGAAATATGGGACATCTATGATGGGTGGTTGTTCCATGCTTTTGATTCAGCTACCAATCTTGTGGGGGCTCTTTATGTAATCCGTAGTATTCCGGCATATGTACAAGGAATCAAAGATGTGTATATGCCATTGGTAGAGCAGTTGTTGTCCACGGACAGCGGACAAAAGGCAATGGAGGCAATCGGTAAGACGAGCGCTATTGCCATGGATCCATCCAGATATGATTTTAGTAAGGCTAATACGATGGTGGACGCACTGTACAAATTTCAGGAGAGTTCCTGGAATACATTGGCTGATAAGCTTCCGGATCTGGAATCCGTGATTCGATCCACTCAGGAAAGCCTGGTACATCTGAATTCTTTCCTTGGAATTAATATTGCAGAGACGCCAATGAATCTTCTGATGAATTCCCTGAAGACAGGGGCCATCGTAACAGCGATTCTGGCTTTGTCCATTCCGGTAATTTCCGGACTGACACAGTATATCAGTATGAAGCTTATGCCGACAGCGACGCCGACGGATAATGAAAGCAGTGATAATACAATGGCAAATTCCATGAATGCGACCATGAAAATCATGCCGCTGTTTTCGGTAGTAATGTGTTTGACATTTCCTTCCGGTATCGGACTTTACTGGATTGCGAGTGCGGTTGTTCGTATGATTCAGCAGTTAGCTGTTAATAAGTATCTTTCCAAGATTTCACTGGAAGAGCTGATCGAAAAGAATCAGAAGAAAGCGGCGAAGAAGAGGGAAAAGAAAGGTACTAATGCAAAGAAGCTCTCAGAAATGGCTCAGGTAAACGCAAGAAGAATTGAGGAACCAAAGCCGAAAATGACAGAGGAAGAGAGGGAAAAGGCCCTGGAAAGAGCGGCGGAGAAAAGCAAAAATGCGAAATCAGGAAGCCTTGCGGCAAAAGCAAATCTGGTAAAACAGTATAATGAAAATAACCATAAAGACAGTCAAAAGTAGTAGAAGAAAGAGGTTATCAGGATGGGTGAGATTACAGTATCAGCAAAAACATTGGATGATGCAATTACAGAAGCCCTGATCCAGCTTGGCGTGACTAGCGATATGCTGGAATATGATGTAATTGAAAAAGGAAGCAGTGGGTTTTTGGGAATCGGAAGCAAGCAGGCTGTCATTCGTGCATGGAAAAAACAGATAGTGGAAGAGACGGACGAATTAGAAGAACTCAAAGAAGAGATTCAGGAAGTCATCTCTGAGGTAAAAGGTGAGGAAATAACAGAAAAGCAGGAAATGAAATCGTTCGAGCCGAGAGAGAAAAAGCCACGCAGGAGAAAAAAGAACGTAGAGAAAAGAGAGAGAAAGAGTCGGCACAGGTGAAAGAGAGTAACGAGACAAAAGAAGTAAAAGAGCCAAAGCCGGTTCAGGAAAGCAGGAAGCTTGCAAAAGTTCAGGATGAGACGATTGCCGCATGTGAGAAATTTCTTACGGACGTCCTGCACGCAATGAATATGGAAGTCAAAATCACTTCCGGCGTTGATGAAGAGGGAGCTCTGGAAATCGTGATGGACGGCAAAAATATGGGTATCCTGATTGGTAAGCGTGGACAGACATTGGATTCTCTGCAGTACCTCACCAACCGGGTTGCAAACAAGACCCAGGACGGCTATGTGAGAGTCAAGCTGGATACGGAGGATTATAGAAGAAGAAGAAAGGATACGCTCGAGAATCTTGCAAAGAACATTGCTTACAAGGTGAAGAGAACGAAAAAAGCGGTTGCGTTGGAGCCGATGAACCCATATGAGAGAAGAATTATTCACTCTGCTCTTCAGTCGGACCGTTATGTGACGACGCACAGTGAAGGAGAAGAGCCTTACAGAAGAGTCGTAGTTACATTAATCAGAAACAAATAAAGACAAAAAGGGCTGATTTCCAGAATACAGGATAATCTGCCCTTTTTTAGTGCTTTGGAGGATGAAAATATGATAAAATTAACGGAGACAATTACTGCAATTTCGACCGCCATGTCAGATTCAGGAATTGGGATTGTACGGATGAGCGGTCCGGAAGCCTTTGAAATTGCGGACCGGATCTATAAGGGGAAGAAGCAGCTTTCCAGTCAGGAGAGCCATACTGTTCATTACGGTTGGATTAAGGATGGGGAAGATACCATCGATGAGGTGCTTGTGATATTGATGAGAGGTCCACACAGTTACACCGGGGAGGATACGGTGGAAATTAACTGTCACGGGGGCGTCTTTGTAGTCAGAAAGATCCTGGAAACAGTGTTGAAAAACGGTGCCAGAGCCGCGGAGCCTGGAGAATTTACGAAGCGTGCATTTTTAAATGGAAGGATGGATCTTTCCCGTGCGGAAGCGGTTATTGACGTGATCCATTCGAAAAATGAGTTTGCACTGAAAAATTCAGTAAGTCAGTTAAGAGGAAGTATTCAACGTAAAATACAGGCTATGCGAGATGAAATCCTCTATCACACCGCCTATATTGAGTCGGCATTGGATGATCCGGAGCATATTTCTCTTGATGGGTATGCAGAGAGCCTTGTGGAAAAAACAGAAAAATTGTTGAAAGAATTGAAAAAACTTATCAATACTGCGGATAACGGAAGAAAAATACAGGAGGGGATACGTACTGTTATTGTTGGAAAGCCCAATGCCGGAAAATCATCATTACTAAATGTACTTGTAGGTGAAGATCGGGCGATTGTAACGGACATTGAAGGGACGACAAGGGATATTCTGGAAGAGCACATTCAGTTAAATGGTGTCAGCCTGAATATCGTGGATACGGCGGGGATTCGTCAGACAGAGGATGTAGTGGAAAAGATTGGCGTTGACCGGGCGAGAAATCAGGCAGAAGAGGCAGATTTGATTATTTTTGTAGTTGACGCGTCACGAAATTTGGATGAAAATGATTTTGAGATTATGAGGATGATTGAAGATAAGAATGTTATTGTCCTTCTAAATAAGTCGGATTTGAAGACCATGGTCACCCCAAGATGGTAAAAGAGCATCTGGACAAACCGATGATTGAGATTTCCGCAAAGGAAGAAGAGGGAATTTACGAACTGGAACAGACAGTCAAGGAGATGTTTTTCCAGGGAGGGCTCACCTTTAATGATGAGGTTTATATTACCAATGTTAGACAGAAAGAAGCCCTTTGCAGGCGTTTACAAGCCTTTCACAGGTAAAGGAGAGCATTGAAAGCGGTATGCCGGAGGACTTCTACACCATTGATTTGATGGACGCATATGAGGCATTGGGAAATATTACGGGAGAAACGATAGGAGAGGATTTGGTTAATGAAATATTCAGCAAATTCTGTATGGGAAAATAAGGATAGTTACGATGTGGCTGTAATTGGAGCCGGACATGCCGGCTGTGAAGCTGGCCTTGGCGGCGGCAAGACTGGGGATGAGGACCATTGTCTTTACAGTCAGCATGGAAAGCATTGCCATGATGCCGTGTAATCCGAATATTGGCGGGACGTCTAAAGGTCATCTGGTGAAGGAAGTGGATGCCCTTGGAGGAGAGATGGGAAAGGTCATTGACCGGACTTTTATTCAGTCAAAAATGTTAAATAAATCCAAAGGACCAGCGGTTCATTCTCTAAGAGCTCAGGCAGATAAGCAGGAGTACAGCAAAGCCATGCGGATGGTATTGGAAAATCAACCGGGTCTGGACTTAAAGCAGGCAGAGGTGGTAGATATCCTCGTGGAAGAGGGAAAAGTCACGGGGGTACAGCTTATTTCTGGTGCAATATGCCGCTGTAAGGCTGTAATTCTTTGTACAGGGACATATTTGAAGGCAAGGTGTATTTATGGTGATATTAGTATTGAAACGGGTCCAAATGGGCTTCAGGCGTCGACCTACCTGACCGACTGCCTGAAGCGACTTGGTATCCGAATGTACCGTTTTAAGACGGGAACTCCGGCAAGAATCGATCGTAGATCGATTGATTTTACAAAGATGGAGGAGCAAAAAGGAGATGAAAGGATCACCCCGTTTTCCTTTACAACAGATCCGAAGTCCATTCAAAGGGAACAGGTATCCTGTTGGTTGACATATACCAATGAAAAAACGCACGATATCATTCGCAAAAATTTGAATAGATCTCCTTTATTCTCCGGCGCCATTGAAGGGACCGGACCCAGGTATTGTCCGTCTATCGAAGACAAAGTTGTGAAATTTGCTGATAAAAAAGAGGCATCAGGTATTCATTGAGCCAGAGGGAGAATCCACAAACGAAATGTATATCGGAGGAATGTCAAGCTCACTTCCCGAGGACGTGCAGTATGATATGTACCGCTCTGTGCCAGGATTAGAACATGCCAAAATTATACGAAATGCCTATGCGATTGAGTATGACTGTATTGACGCCAGACAGCTTTATCCTACGCTGGAATTCCGTAAGGTAAAGGGACTTTACAGTGCAGGGCAGTTTAACGGGAGTTCCGGATATGAAGAAGCGGCTGGACAGGGACTTTGGCTGGCATTAATGCAGCGTTAAAGCTTCAAGACAGGGAACCGCTCGTACTGGATCGTTCTCAGGCGTATATCGGCGTATTAATCGACGACCTGGTAACAAAAGAGAACCACGAGCCATACCGTATGATGACTTCAAGAGCAGAGTATCGTCTCCTGCTCCGCCAGGATAATGCAGATCAGAGGCTGACAAAGATTGGTTATGAGATTGGATTGGTTCCCAAGGAACGTTATGACAATCTGCTTAAGAAAGAAAAAATAATTGCATCTGAGATAGAACGTGTAGAACACACGCATGTGGGAACAAATAAAAAGTTCAGAACCTACTTGCAGAGTATGGAAGTACACCACTAAATTCGGGGGCAACGATCGCTGATTTGATACGCAGGCCGGAACTTCACTATAATTTCCTTGCACCGATTGATGAAAGGCGCCCAAATGTCTCGGAAGAAGTGGCAGAACAAGTGGATATTAACATTAAGTATGATGGTTATATTAAGCGCCAGATGCGTCAGGTGGAACAATTTAGGAAAATGGAAAAGAAACGAATTCCGGAAGATATTGATTATCATGAAGTGAAGAGTCTTCGTATCGAGGCGGTACAGAAATTAAGCGAACAGCGTCCGGTGTCAATTGGACAAGCCTCCAGAATATCAGGAGTATCTCCGGCAGATATTTCTGTACTACTTGTCTATATGGAGTCAATGCGGCAGGGATAGAAGATTAAAGGAGAGAGAAAATGGACAACATAATGGAATCAAAGGTAAAAAGATTGGGTCTTTGCCTGACGGACAGACAGCAAGAACAGTTTGATACTTACTATCGGATTCTTGTGGAATGGAATAAAGTAATGAATTTGACGGGAATTACAGAGTATGATGAAGTCAATGAAAAGCACTTTTTGGATAGTCTTATGATTGTAAAATCGTTTGATATGTCAAAGGTTTTCTCTATAATTGATATAGGAACGGGAGCAGGATTCCTGGAATTCCACTGAAGATTGTTTTTCCTGAAATTCAAGTTGTACTTCTTGATTCATTAAATAAAAGAATTCGTTTTTTAGATGAAGTGATTCAGCAGTTAGGGCTAGAGAAAATCGAAACGATTCATGGAAGGGCAGAAGACTTTGCTAAGAAGACACAGTATCGGGAAAAATTTGACTTTTTGTGTTTCACGTGCGGTAGCAAATCTTGCTACTTTATCAGAATATTGTCTTCCATATGTGAAGATAGGTGGTTATTTTGTACCATATAAATCTGAAGATATTGATAAGGAAGTAGAACAAGCTGAAAATTCAGTGCAAATTCTTGGTGGAACTGTTGAAGAAGTGAAAAATTTAAGTTGCCGGGAACGGAAATTGGAAGATCTATCATTAAAATTAAGAAAATAAAGCCTACGGCAAAGAAATATCCGAGAAAGGCTGGTCTCCTGCAAAAGAACCATTATAAGAAAAGTGGGAATGTTTCATGTGAAACATTCCCACTTTTTAAAATAAAAAACGAAAATACTAATTTACTAAAATAATTGGCAATACTTTTGATTCGGAGATTACGCTCTTTAGCGCTTTTTGTAATTATTTCGGATCCAGGAGGATTTCTACCTGTTCGCAGAATTCTTCCGGCTTTTCTATTTGTGGTAAATATGTTGTCTCATCAATTTCAATAACCTCAATAGATGGCAAGTATTTCTGATATTGACGGGCATTATTTTCCAATAAGGGATTATTGATACCACGGACAACAAAGATACTGTGTGTAATATTTGGTAGAAACGGAACAAGATTTACCTTTGTATAATTTCCTTTAATACTTGCAAATAGATAGCGGGAATGCATATTATCAATATGTGCGGACTCATGGTAGGCGTTAATCATCCACTCATCAATCTGTGTCTGATCATAGAATAATTTCTCTGCATTCGAGACAATCTGCTTTTTTGCAGAATAAAATATTATAGAGAAAAGTGCCTAGAAGAGGCATACTAATTAAATGATAAAGTAGTTTGCTTCGTTTGGATGGAATCTTAGCAAGATCATAGAGATCCTGTGGGTTTACAAATACCATTTTATCAATAAGCTCCTGATTTCCTGTCGAAACCATGGCAACAAGTGGAGCAGAAGAACCGGTTGCAATGACATCAACCTGCTTATGCACAACATTTTTGATAAAGTCTGATATCATCTGTACATATAAAAAATTCGTATATGTCAGATTTGGTTTGTCTGACTGTCCACATCCCAGAAGATCTATTGCATAGACGGTATGATTTTTAGCAAGCAAAGAGATTGTATAGGACCATTCAACAGAGGAACTCGCGGGTGCCAGATCGTGAAGTAAAAGCAAGGGCTTACCCTCACCACATTTCCGATAGTGGATCCTTCCAAATCTCCATTCGTAGTCATCTGTATCATCACGCTGAAGAAGATTATGCATTGTTGCGAAATAATGAATTCCTCTGTTTATGATATGTATTGTAGCCGTAGACAGGGCGGTAAGAATAACAAAAGATCTAAGTTTTTTCTTCATAATCACAACCAACTTTCATAGATATTGATATGACTATTATACTACATTGGGATAAGCAAGAAAAGTAATGAATGTATGAAATTTTCGACATGGTTTTTACTTACGTAGAACAAGAGCTAACAATACACTTAAATGGAATACTTTGTAAGAAATCTTAAAGTAAGCGTTTCACGTGAAACATTTCAGTGGAGCAGCAATTATGTCTAAAAAAATAGGTGAAAAATCAGGAAGAATTTTTATGTTTCACATGAAACATTGTATAGATTATGGAAATGAAAAATGATATAATAATGCTTATGAAAGAAAGGTGAAGTATAAATGGGTAGAATAATTGCGGTTGCCAATCAGAAAGGCGGCGTTGGAAAAACTACAACAGCGATCAATTTATCCTCGTGTCTGGCGGCAAAGGGACAGAAAGTATTGGCGATTGATATGGATCCGCAGGGAAATATGACTAGTGGGTTAGGGGTAGAGAAAGATAATGTAGAAAATACAGTCTATGATTTGATTATTGGGAAAGCGGGGATCGAAGATGTCCTTTGCAGAGAAGTAATAGAAAATCTGGACGTGCTTCCTACCAATATTGATTTATCAGCTGCAGAGATAGAGATGATAGGAGTGGAAAATAAGGAATATATTCTCAAAGGAGAGGTGGCAAAGATTCGGAAAAGTTACGATTATGTTATTATTGACTGCCCACCGTCTTTAAACATGCTGACAATCAATGCCATGACGACTGCAGACAGCGTGTTGGTTCCTATTCAATGTGAATATTACGCATTGGAGGGATTAAGTCAGTTGATTCATACAATCGAGCTGGTGCAGGAAAGACTAAATGAGAATCTGAAGATGGAGGGGGTAGTTTTTACAATGTATGATGCCCGTACGAATCTTTCGCTTCAGGTAGTGGAGAATGTAAAAGATAACCTGGAGCAAACCATCTACAAGACGATAATTCCGAGAAATATAAGACTTGCTGAGGCACCAAGCTATGGTATGCCAATTAATTTGTATGATCCAAAATCATCCGGTGCAGAAAGCTATATGCTATTGGCAGATGAAGTGATTCATAAAGGAGAGGAAGAATGACAGCAAAAAGAAGTGGATTAGGGAAGGGATTGGGGAAAGGACTGGACAGTCTGATTCCGGACAACCGATCGACCAAAAAAGTACACCTTTGAAGGAAAAGGTGGAAGAACCTGTATTAGCCGGAGAAAAAATGGTGAAAATCAATATGATTGAACCAAATAGAGAACAACCAAGAAGAAATTTTGAAGAAGATTCGCTTTTGGAATTGTCTGAATCAATCAAACAGTTTGGTGTTTTGCAACCACTGCTGGTTCAGAAAAAGGATGATTACTATGAAATTATTGCCGGGGAACGCAGATGGCGAGCTGCCAAGATGGCCGGAATGAAAGAAGTTCCAGTTATTGTCCGAGAATATTCCAGACAGGAAGTCGTGGAGATTGCTCTGATTGAAAATATTCAGAGAGAAAACCTCAATCCGGTAGAGGAGGCTCAGGCATATAAGCGGCTGATGGAAGAATTCTCTTTGAAGCAGGATGAAATTGCTGAAAGAGTAGCAAAAAGCAGAACAGCGGTCACGAATTCAATTCGTCTGCTAAAATTGGATGAAAGAGTGCAGCAGATGCTGATTGACGACATGATTTCCAGTGGACACGCAAGAGCACTTCTTGCACTGCAAAATAAAGAAGATCAGTATACAGCAGCAAACGAGTTTTTGACGAAAAACTGAGTGTAAGAGAGACAGAAAAGTTGATACGGGAATGGAATAAACCGAAACCGGAAAAGAAGAGTTTAAAAAGAGAAAATGAATTTATTTACCATGATCTGGAAGAAAAAATGAGAGGAATTATGGGAACAAAGGTCTCTGTCAACAGAAAGTCAAATGGTAAAGGAAAAATTGAAATTGAGTATTATTCTGACGAAGAACTGGAAAGACTGTTTGAGATGATTATGAGTATTAGAGAGGAAGTCAGATAAGATGCAGAGTAAAATCCTGGAATCAATCGGTGTGGATCCGGCATATATTCTAATTGCCATGTTTTTGATCTTGATTGTCCTCTGCACTTTTTTTCGTGAACTTAAATATGAAGTATAACCGGCTGAAAAGAAGTTACCCAAGTTTATGCGGGGAAGTGATGGAAAGACACTGGAAGAAAACATTCGGCGTCACCTGGAGAAAATGGAAAGTATTGAGGAACTTTCAGAAGAAAATCAATTGGAACTACGTTTGCTTAGAGAAAAAATCAGCGGAAGTATCCAGAAGACAGGACTGGTACAGTATGACGCCTTTCACGAGATGGGAGGGAAACTCAGCTTTGCCTTTACTATTTTGGACGGAGAAGATAATGGCTGGATTATGAATGTCATGCACAGTAGAGAGGGATGTTATATTTATATAAAAGAGATTGTGGCTGGGGAATGTCACACAGAGCTTGCCGAGGAAGAAGAGGAATCGTTGGAGCGTGCGATATACGGGAATGACGAAGAATTGGCAGGTATAGAATAGATGGAGGAAGAGAATAGAAATGTTAGATATTAAATTTGTAAGAAGTAATCCGGATATAGTAAAAGAAAATATCAAAAAAGAAATTTCAGAACGAAAAGTTGCCATTGGTAGATGAAGTATTGGAATTGGATAAAAGAAACAGAGAAATCAAGCAGGAAGTAGAGGCACTTCGTGCAGAGAAAAATAAAATCTCTAAGAAGATTGGGGCATGTATGGCTCAGGGCAAAAAAAGAAGAAGCAGAAGAGTTAAAAAATCAGGTAGAGGCAAATGCCGGAAGAACTGCCGAGCTTTCTTCTGACGAAAAAGAAGTAGCGGAAAAGATCAAGGAGATTATGATGGTGATCCCGAATATTATTGATCCGTCTGTGCCGATTGGAAGAGATGACAGCGAAAACGTAGAGCTGGAACGTTTCGGCGAGCCGGTTGTTCCGGATTATGAGATCCCGTATCATACGGAAATCATGGAGAAATTTCATGGAATAGACTTGGAAAGCGCAGGAAAAGTAGCCGGAAATGGTTTCTATTACCTGATGGGAGACATTGCAAGGCTCCATTCCGCAGTTATTTCTTATGCAAGAGATTTTATGATTAATCGTGGATTTACCTATTGTGTACCGCCATTTATGATCCGCAGCAACGTAGTGACAGGCGTAATGAGTTTTGCGGAAATGGACGCTATGATGTATAAAATTGAAGGGGAAGATCTTTACTTGATTGGAACAAGTGAACATTCCATGATCGGAAAATTTATTGATTCTATACTGCCCGAAGAGACACTTCCGAGAACACTGACAAGTTACTCTCCATGTTTCCGGAAAGAAAAAAGGTGCTCATGGTATTGAAGAGAGAGGTGTATATAGAATACACCAGTTCGAAAAGCAGGAAATGATCGTGGTCTGCAAACCCGAAGAGAGTATGGACTGGTATGAAAAATGTGGAAAAATACAGTCGATTTCTTTCGTACTTTGGACATACCGGTACGTACCCTGGAATGCTGTTCCGGTGATTTGGCAGATCTTAAGGTAAAATCCCTGGATGTAGAGGCATGGTCCCCAAGACAGAAAAAGTATTTTGAAGTAGGAAGCTGTTCTAACCTGGGCGATGCGCAGGCAAGACGTCTGGGAATCCGCATCAAGGGAGAGGACGGAAAAAATATTTTGCACATACACTTAATAACACTGTTGTGGCGCCACCAAGAATGTTGATCGCATTTCTGGAAAACAACCACCAGGCAGACGGCTCTGTGAAGATTCCGGAAACGCTTCAGCCATACATGGGTGGGATGAAGGAAATCAGATAATGCATAAATATACAAGAGCAATTGGGTTCGGAGAGGAGATTTCCGGCTCCATGATAAGAAAGGTGGAGGAAGAAGTCCGTACGGAATTTACTTCCCATGAAAGAAGAATACTGGACGAGAGCACGGATTACTGCGAGTTCAGAAAAATCATAGGAGAGCGGTTGGAACTGGCGCTGTACGGTGTGGAAGATCTGGATGAGAACTTTGAAAAAGAGTACAGTATTCCGGTGTTTCAGGGAAAGGGAATCACCACATATGCCGATGTGATTGTGGAAAAAAAGATTGATAAAGAAGCTTATGTGGGAATTTGCGAGGATGCCCGTGTGGATATTTCATTGATGTTCTATCTGCAAAACCCGATGGAATATGTGCGGGAACTACAGTCCGGAAATTTGGGGAAAAAGAAAACGTCCGTGACACTTTCTGCACTGGCCTGTGAAGGTACCGTACTTTTGCCAGTGACAAAAAATGAAAAGGACAAAAAAGAGCAAAGAGAAGAGTTCCGCAACCGGATGATGTTAGTCAGTGCGGCACGGAAAGGGGACTCGAAGCTATCGAAACCCTGACTTTGAAAGACATGGATACATATCAAAAAGTATCCAAACGTGTGGTTACAGAAGATATCTTCAGTATTATTGATACTTATTTTATGCCGTACGGGGTCGAATGTGATTTGTATTCCATTATGGGGAAATTCTGGATATGGATCTGGTTATCAATGAGGTAACAAGGGAAAAGATTATGGTGCTGACACTGGATGCAAATGAGATGATTTTTGATCTTTGTATTCCCAAAACAAAGATATTTGGGGAACCTGCGGTGGGCCGGAGATTCAAGGCCAACATCTGGCTCCAAGGGAAAATTAATTTTTCATAGGTACTTCACAATGTTTCTGGAATATGATATAATTAAATGTGTTGTAAAAAGAAAGATACAAAAATATTTGTATCTTAGAAAAAGATAATTCCCAAATTTATTGATATATTTTTAAATGTCGCTATAGCTCAGCAGGATAGAGCGACCGCCTCCTAAGCGGTAGGTCGGAGGTTCAAATCCTCTTAGCGACGCCAAAAACATCGCCGAAAACCTTGGTTTATCAAGGCTTTCGGCGTTTATGATTTATCAACATCCTTCTCATCTAAACTATTTAGCGCCATTGGGTGATTTACTTGTAGATTTTGTACCAGATCCGGGAACATTTCATAGATAAACATTTATTGCAGATTTGGTATTAATAAAGTAATATATGAAAACTCCTGTCTGTTAACGAACCCATCTTTCTTTGCACAGTTATAAAATATTATTCGAAACAGACAGATAATTTTTTCAATATAAACCGCTGTTATACTGGCAGCAATATCACTCATTACACTGCAAACTAAATGCCATTTAGGTCAAAACCTAAATGATATAGTAGATAGTCCAAAGGCATCTGAACGACAATGTAATAGAAAATCATCAGAAACATACTTTTGATGGTTTTCCTATACCATTGAGGGCACCTAGGTAACAATTTGTTACAGTGTTCAAAAATATATCCAACACTAACAATTAAAAAATATGTTCCAACAATGCATAAAACAACTTTGCTGTTAACAAACAGACGGGAAAGGCGTTTTGAAAATCCAATTACTAAAACAAGAAGAATCCTAGCAGACCACAGCCGTACCCTAATGCACATTTCAAACTTTTCCGTAATTCCAAAGGCAGCAATGGCAGTGACGCTAGAGGTACTGATAAGAGCTGTTAGGAATGTTGTACTAATTCACGGAATACTTTGCTGAATTATTGGGGGAATTGCTTTTTGGATTAATTGTAGGATACCCCAGGACATAACGTATGTTATGTATATTTACGTAGCTGGACTTCAGATTATGCAATGCAAGAAGAGGCAGGCTTTTTAAGCTATGTCCCTTGATTGACTTCTTATTTGAATAATATTAAAATCATAGTGTAGTCACATGATTAAAAGAGAGGTATGAACAGGAAGGAGTATGGAGATGTTTCTGGGTTTCCATTTGTCAAAACTAAAAAACACTGGATATTTCCCCTTCTTGCCGGATGTATGCTGATTTTTGTGTTGCTTTTTGCTGTTAATATTCGGGCGGTCAACATGATGGAACAAGAGAAAATCCGGGAGACGGAAACGATCATTGATACGGCCAGACAGGGAATTGATCATTATCTGTTCACAATCCAGTCCTCTGCATCCGAGCTGCTTCTAAATAATCAGAATATGGTGCTCCAATCAGCAGAAGATATTTCTGCATTTTCCACTCCTGAAGCTTATCGATATTCGGAATTGATGAAAAATATTAAGATTGCGAATTCCATGATAGAAGACATTTACCTGTATTATCCGGTTTGGGATTATATTGTTGGGACGGAAGGATGCTATAATTCTAGAAATTATTTTCTTCTGAACAGCGGATTGAGCAGTAAAGGATATGCAGAATGGAAATCCCATATTTTGGAGTCCGACAATATAAACTTTTTCTTTTCCCCTCTTGAAAAAAAAAACGAAGAAAAGCTTTATTTTCGTCAGCAGATTCCTGCCAGCAGAGAAAGGGATCCGCAGTCTATTCTGATTATCGGAGTCAATGATACAGAATTTATGAGACTTTTGGATATGGCCCTTCCCAATGATGATGGCACCTCTATTTTTGTTTTTACAGAAGAGGAACAGTTGTATTTGAGTAGGATGAAGGAATCTGCCCTTCTAATTCGGAACTGCAGGATCTTTTGACACGCAATCCAAATGAGTCAGAGAAAGTTGATGAAGACGGCTATGTGGGATGGGAAATGCCATCGGCGCATCATGCGTTCTATTATGTCGTACTTAGTAATAAAAAAAGTTTTGGTTGCCCATATCAAATCGATTCAACATTTATTGATAATGGGAATTATTTTGTGTACCGGAATTGGGCTTGCAATTTCGCTATTTCTAGGCCTGAAACAGCATAAATCAATCGAAAAGACGATCAACAGCTTAAATGATAAAGTGTTATGGTCCATCAAAGAAAGTGCATTAGGAGATGTGCTGAATCAGAGACAGTCAGATCCAGAGGCGCTCCGGAATCTTTTTCAGACGGCAGGAATCCTGTTTGACTATATCTATTATTCCTTTATCCTGGCAGATGTATCTTTTCAAAGAGATAAGCATCAGTCAAAGGAAAACCTTCAAGAGGTGGGACAGTCATTAGAGCGCGAATATAGCTTTGTGGATGTAGTTCCAACTTTGATAGGTGATACAGCGGTGTTTCTTCTAAATTATGAAAGTACGGATTCCGATCTTTTGTGCCGGATAGAAGAACTGATCCGGCAACAGTGGGAAAAAGAGGTTATTCGGATGCGGCAAAGCGAAGTGTTCATGTCGGAAAGTCAGATGGTATCTATCTATGAACAGACGCTATTGTTTTTTCATAAAGAATTGGGGCTTCCGGGAGAGACCATTCCACAGGAAAAAGAAGAAGTATTGATATTTGATCGATGGAAGAAAGCCTTGATGCTTCGGGAATATGCAGAGGCGAAAGCGATGGTTCCCGAAGTGCTTGCTTCCTATGTGTTGTCTGCAGATGATGCTTACGTTCGAACCAGCCGTCAGTATGCGGTGATTAATACTGTTATTCAATCCGCGCAAGGGGAGGATACGCGCTATCATGGTAATCATATGCCTGAATGGATGAACGCTCTAAAAGGCTGCGATTCCGTAAAAGAATTATCGGCTTGCCTGAAAGAAATTTTGTCAGAATTTGAGGATTTGGGAAGCCAGTATACTATGAGGCAGAAAGAGAGGCTTTCCTATAAAATTAAGAAAATCATCGAAGAAAATTATAATCAACATTTTCTTGGACTGTGTTATATTTCCGAGCAGGTAGGTGTCAGCACTTCTTATGTGTCAAAAGTATTTAAGGAAGAATATGGGATAGGAGTTGTAGAATACATGAATGAACTGCGGATTGAGGCGGCAAAAAAGCTTATGGAAAAGGAGGGTATTACAATAAAAGAGGTAGCGGAGCAGGTCGGCTTTACCAGTGATATTCATTTTATCCGTATTTTTAAAAAGTATGAAAATATCACACCCGGCGTATACAAGCGGCAGAATAAAGTCTAAAAAGTTTATTTTTACAAAGAATCAAGATTTGTTAATTAGCCAAAAATGTATATTATACCGGGATAATATCCCGGATTTGCGTAAGACTTAAAATAAATAATGTATATTTCACAGGAATTACACAGAAAATGTTTCATGGGATTTTTCTGTGTAATTTTTGTTTATTTATTTTTTTCTGCAATCTGTATAATAAATTTTAGAAACAGTTCATATGAAACTGGAAAATAAATGGATGCATCCCAATATTCAGTAAATCAAAAAGTTTGCAATGTAAAATGACAGTAATTAATTATGACAGGAGGAATGTTGATGAAAAAATTTACCAAAAGGCAATTTCGATTCTTCTGTGTGCAACCACGGCTTCCGCAATGCTGATTGGATGTCAGAAAGACAGCGGATCTAAGTCAGAAGGTGGGGGAAAGACAGAATCTCTGGATGTCTGGATGCCGCCTTTGAGTGAGAATCAGGATGACAAAGAGATCTGGGAGAAAATACTGGCTCCTTTTGAGGAAGAAAATAACGTAGAGGTTAATATTGAAATCGTGCCTTGGGGCAATTACGAAGAAAAATATCTGACTGGCGTAACCTCAGGAGAAGGACCGGATGTAGGCTATATGTATATGGAAATGCTCGGAGACTTCATTGATATGGGAGCGGTTGAGCCACTGGATGATTATCTTACTGATAAAGACAAAGATAATTTCCTGTATCTGGACAATGGTGTGATTGATGGAAAGCAGTATTGTATGCCAATGATCGTAGGAAATGTAATTGTTATGTGCTATAACAAAGATATTCTGGCGGCGAATGGAATTACGGAAGTACCGGCTAACTGTACATGGGATCAGTTTATAGAGATCTGCCAGAAGATCAAAGTGGGTGCAGATGGAAGTTCTGAAGTATATCCGCTGGTACAGCGGTGGGGCAATCCTTCCATGAGTACCTTGAATGCTTCTTTCTATCCTTATCTGTGGCAGAGCGGAGGCTCTATCTTTAACGAAGAAGGAACTGCTCTTACGATTGACAGTGAAGCAGGAAAAGAAGCTCTCCAGTTTTTATATGATCTGAGATTTACGTATCATATTCTTCCGGACGTTGTAACGAGTCTAACAAATGATGACTGTATCAGTTGCTTCTGTGAGGGAAAACAGCATTTGTAGAAATGGAAAGCTCCAGTACCGTACAATTTGACGATGCTGGACTAAATTGGGGATTTATTACAAGCTTGACAAATCAGGAAAAAGGGACTTTTATTGCATCGGATTCACTGGTATTGATGTCTAATGCGGAAAATAAGGATTTGGCATATAAGTTGATGCAATTTATGTTAAGCGGATCATCCATGACAACCTACCACGAGTCTGCGCAGTTTGCACCTATCGGTAAAGATGAAGAATACCATGATAATCCTGCATTTGAGTCAGTTTATGAGGAAGATGGAGATTACCTACATTCATTATCACCGGCAAAAGGAAATTCTAAGATTTCTGATTCCTTGTATAAGAACCTGCAGCTGATGATCATGGGTGAAATATCACCGGACGATGTAATCAATGAGTCTGTTTCCTATGCGGAGACAATTTTGAACGAGTAATTAAATGACCTGCCGGGATATGAGAATGTCCCGGCAGATTAAAAAACGGAGGATACTTATGAAACGGACAAAATTAAAATGGCAATCCGCCAGCGCATACTTCTTTATCCTTCCAAGTTTCCTGCTTCTGCTGATGTTCCATGTAATCCCGATCTTTATGACGGCAGGCTATAGTTTTACTGATTATAATGTACTTCAGGCGCCAGAATTCGTCGGTCTGAGTAATTATAAGGATATTCTCAAGGATCCCTATATTGTTTCTTCACTAATCAATACAGGAATCTATCCGATTATCGTTGTGCCGATCCAGACGATCCTTTCGCTGGTTATTGCTTACATATTGGCAAGATTGTTCCGGAATCGTTTTGGTAATCTTGTGCGGAGCGCAATGTTTATTCCCGTGATAACTTCTATGGTATTAACAGCAGCAGTGTGGAGACTTCTTCTTTCGGGAAATCCGGAAGGCGTGATTAATTCCATCGCCGGAGTATTTGGGATTGATGCGGTGAACTGGCTTGGTAATCGGTGGACGGCATTGTTTTCTGTCTGTGTAATTGCAATATGGAAAAATGTGGGATATTTTTTGGTGATCTTTTATGCAGGAATGATGGATATTCCTACATCTTTATACGAAGCGGCAAGGGTAGATGGAGCGGGGAATATGAGGCAGTTTTTCTCAATTACCCTTCCTATGTTAAAACCTATTACTTATCTTGTAGTGACATTAGGGACGATTTGGTCCTTCCAGGTTTTTGACCTTGTATATACGCTGACAGGAGGGGGCCGGGGCGTGCGACAACCACACTGGTTCTTACCATATACAATTCGGCATTTAAAAATTATCAAATGGGATATGCAAGCGCCGTATCCATGCTTCTGCTGGCTGTTGTCTTAGTGATCTCTTTCTTGCAGAAGGTCGTATTTCGTGAAAAAGATTAGAGAAAGGAGGTGCCGGGATGATACATTCCAAACAGATCAAACTGTCGAAAATAATTCTTGCCATTGTATTAATCGGATTTGTTGTGATTTCGTTGTATCCATTTATCTATATGATACTGACATCTTTTACTCAGAAAAGAGTAATGACCGCATCCTTTGATTTTTCCACTATGGATCTTAGGAACTATGAAAACCTATTGTCGAACTTTCCAATCTTAACCTATATCCGGAACAGCGTGATCGTTGTTGCGTGCGCTTGTTTTTTAATGTGGTGATCGCCACACTGGCAGGATATGCGTTTGCAAAAAAGAAATTTCCTTTTAAAGAGGGAATTTTCTGGATTTACCTGGCTACGCTGATGATGCCGGGGCAGGTGATCCTGATTCCGGTCTTTACTATTATGAAGAATATGGGGCTTTTAAATACCTATCCGTCCCTGTTTACAGTCATATTGGATGCTTTCGGGGTATTCCTGATGAGGCAGTTTATGGAGGGAATTCCGGATGAATTGATTGAATCGGCAAGAATGGACGGATGCGGAGAATTCAAGATATTTACCAGGATCATCCTTCCGTTGTCAAAGCCGGTAGTGATTTCTTTGGTAGTATTTACATTTATTACTTCCTGGAATGACTTTATTTGGCCGTTGGTTATGATTACCCACGATGAGATGAAGACTCTGACTTTGGGATTGTCTATGCTGCCGAATAATTATGTAAGCAATTATGGCCTGGTAATGGCAGGCGCTACACTTGCCTTTTTATTTCCATTCATACTCTATTGTTTCTTGCAGAGAAAATTTGTAGAAGGTATTGCCCTTAGTGGTATTAAAGGATAAAAATGTTATAAAGGAGGTTTACTATGGATTATGATGTAAGGATTATTAGTTCAATGGAAAAGGTACTGCCCCTGGGAGGATGCAGAATTCAAGGCTGGTAAAAAGGATCATAGGATTCCTTGGGCAAAGGGTTTCTTTTCAGGCAGCTTACTGCTTTCATGGGGATTACTATTTGAATCAGACGTTAAAGCAGGCGTTCCGAAATCCTTATGCTCACGTAAAGGCAGAAGGAGATTTCCCGGGGAAAGTTACAATCCGAAAGGTGGACTGTGTGCCGGTATTCATGCCACATGAAAAACAGAATAAGAAATACGATTCTGAATATATCGGCCATGAGGCAGGTCTGTACCCGGATATTCTGTCTCCTTTTGAAGACGGAGTACAGGTAGTTTTAGAACAGTGGAGAGCCCTGTGGATCGACTGTGAGATCCCGGAGGACTTAAAGGGCGGAGATTATACGGTTTCTTTAATCTTTTCGGATGATGAAGGGATGGTTCTTGCTCAGACAGAGGTTACGATTCATGTGGTTCCCGCAAGTCTTCCTAAACAGAAATTTCTCCATACAGAATGGTTTTATCCGGACTGTTTGGCGGATTATTATGGAGTGGAGGTATACTCCGAGGAGCATTGGAATATGATTGAAGCCTATCTTCGGCTTGCATTTGAGAGGGGAATCAACGTTGCATATACGCCGATTTTGACTCCGGCCCTGGATACGCTGATTGGAAAGGATCGAACGACAGTTCAGCTTGTCAAAATTAAGATGACAGAAGGAAGATTTGAATTTGATTTTGGACTTCTTTGCCGATGGATTCGTCTTTGTAGGGAAATCGGGTTTGAGTTCTTTGAGATGGCTCATCTATTTGCTCAATGGGGAGCAAAATATCCGCCAAAGGTGATGGCAGAAGTGGACGGTAAAAGCGAAAAAATATTTGGATGGCATACACCGGTAGAGTCCTGCGGCTATGATAAATTCCTGGCTGAATTTTTACCGGAGCTTGTAAAGGAATTGAAAGAGCTGGGCGTGTTTGACAATACCATCTTTCATGTATCGGATGAACCTACTATTTACAATGCGGATACATACCAGAAAGCGCTTCAGATGGTAGAGCCATATTTGGAAGGCGCAAAGATCATTGATGCTTTAAGCCATCTGGATCTGTATGAAAAAGGGATTGTAAAGAATCCGGTTCCTACGAATGATTCGATTCATCAGTTTCTGGATGCAGGGCTGAAGAATGGATGGGTATATTATTGTTGTGGACAGGGTATAAGGTCAGCAACAGGTATATTGCTATGCCGGGATGGAGAACAAGAATCTTAGGAGCGCAGCTCTATAAATACAAGATGGAAGGATTCCTTCATTGGGGATATAATTTTTATAATTGCCAGTATTCTCTGCATACCATAGATCCTTATCGTATTAACGATGGGGAAGATGCATTTCCGGCAGGGGATCCATTCATTGTCTATCCAGGAGCAGACGGAAAGCCGGTGGAGTCCATGAGACTGCCGATTATGGAAGACGCTATGAACGATATGCGTCTGTTGGAATACCTGGAATCCCTGACCAGCCGTGAGCATGTACTGGATCTGATCGATGACTATGGAAACTTGGATCTTCGGTTTGACGAATACCCAAGCGGCTGTGATTATCTTCAGGATCTCTGGGAGACGGCGGCGAAAGAAGTAGAAGAACTGATAAAATAGACAGGATTCCTCCCTAAAAAGAAAGAGAAACTTCTTTGATAAAACGAAGTTTCTCTTTTTTTATAATTTTTGCTTCTTAATATTGACCTAGAAGGGAAGAATAGCAGAAAGGGATTCGTGTATGGATTTTACATTGCAGGTGTGATACAGTAAAGACAGCGTTAGCGTAAGTTTGGCAGGGGGGATCTTATGAAGCAGCAAACGTATTCTAAAAATATCATTTTAATTTTGGCGGCAAGTTTCTTCTATTTTGCCAGCCCTATGCTGGTAACGCCGCTGATCACCGGATTTTCCGGGAGTATAGGCGCTTCTGCAGGAGTGATGGGAGTGATTGGAGGACTGATGAATCTTTGTTCCCTGTTTTGCAGACCTTTTGTTGGAAACCTGGCAGACAGAATCAGCAAATACCGATTGTCATTTATTGGGGCCGTTCTTATGACCGTGGCATGTCTAGGGTATATGACAGCTTCTGACCCTTATGTTGTTATCTTCGCAAGGATGATAAATGGTGTTGGATTTGCCTGCTGCTCTGTCTGCATGTCAACATGGATGTGCGATATGCTTCCGAAAGAGAAAATAGGTTCCGGTATGGGACTCTATGGAATGATGAATGCGTTAGGGATGGCGATTGCCCCGGCAATCGGAGTGAGTATCTATCAGATGATGGGATATCGTGTTTCTTTTGCTTTAGCGCTGATGTTTTCCGCCTTTACCATTTTGATTATTCAATTTATTTCTGATAAGGGGAGCCAAGGGGATCGGTCAGGGTAAAAAATGAGAAGAATCCGAAAATACAGGTGTTGGACAGAAAGGTAATTCCGATTGCCATTATTATCATGCTTTTTGCCATTCCTTATTGTGCCACACAGTCATTTTTAGTCAGCTATATAGAGGCACGGAACCTTTCTATTACGGTCAGTCTGTTTTTTCCGTTATATGCCATCGTGCTTTTCACCATGCGTTTTTCCATGAAAAGCTTGTTTGACCGGCTGCCGTTTCGGATTTTCCTGTTTGGAAGTTCTATAAGCGCTATGTTAGGGATGTTATGTCTGGCATGGATGAAGAATAATTTCATTATGTTTTTTGGGGCTCTTTTTATGGCCGGAGGTTATGGGATTATGAGTTCTGTATGTCAGTCAACGGCTATTTTGCTTGCGGGAGAGGGTAAAAGAGGATTGGCCAACAGTACTTATTATGTAGGACTCGATTTAGGCATGACTTTAGGACCGGTGATAGGAGGGGTTCTCTATGGAAATATAGATTTAGCTTTCTTTTATCCATTTCTTCTGATTACAGTTCCAATAGGTGCGGTTGTATATTTCTTTGGAATAAAAAGTGCTCACTAAAATGATATAGATTGAAAAACGAATAGAACCTGATTCTGTTTTGTGCTATACTAAACACAATAAAAATTTTTATTCCATATTGCAATCGATTGCAATATGGAAGTGGAGAAAGGAGAATGTCAGATGAAAAAGTATTGGGGATGCACGTACATCCATTTCAAGAAGGTGATAAGGAGCGGTATGGACTGGAATTGAAGTTTACTGATAAGTTTTCCTTCTATTTACGATATCCGGCTGTTCTACAAATAGTAACGGAGACAGGGAAACTTGTCGTATACAAATCGGGGTATGAAATGGTGGAGAAAAGGGGAGAGAGTTTCCTTTGCCGAACCATGATTGAGACGGACAATGGAAGTAGTTTTCTGTTTTCCGATCAATATGAGATAAACAATGCCGTACAGGAAGTAAAAATGTCCAGGAATGTGACGGTAGTGGAGACTGGGGTAAGGGATATTGGTTTCTCCACCGAGTTTGCCGTTCCTTTGCCACGGGGAGAAAAAGGCCATTGGTCAGAGGAATATGATGTTTTCATTCCGGGTATCTGGTACAAAAAGAATCAAGGGGTCGTAAAAGGAGCATTTGGCTCGGACTTGTACAGAAAAATTTTCTTTTCCGGGCGACTCGCATGGCTCTTCCGTATGTACAGTTATATCATGCCGGATGCGGACTGTCGGTTGGGCTTTGTCATATGTTGCCGGTACCTGACACCAAAGTGGCAGAGACAGGAAGAGACTGGATCGTAGACAGTAGTCTGCAGTATCCCTCTATTGGATTTACCGCAGGAAAGAGACTTTGTTGAGCTATGTATATCCGGGTAGTGAAGGAGAGATTAGCTATATCGGGCAGACAGGAGGATGGGCGAGAAGAAACCATCCGGTCAGAAGAGAAATCATTCACAAATATGAACTGTGCGTTCACTTTGATCAAATGAGAGAGGATTATGAAGCGATGAGAGAGGAGTGGCGGCATTGGTATGATGTTTTTCAACCAGAGGTTCATGAATGTGATTTGCAGCAGGTATATGAAGACGGTATCGCGCTTTTGGATGCTTATTGTCAGCCATACAACAAAGTGATGGGCCTTCCATTCTGGACAACTGTGCCGGAAGGACATGTCTGTGATATTAGTTTTCAAATGGGGTTTGTAGGGCAGCAGACACAGTGTGCGTATCATCTTATCAGGTATGGAGAAAAAAAGAAAAAAACAGGAGATGGTGGAGAAGGGAAAAGAGATGATCAATTTCTGGGTACAACATTCGGATGATCAAAGTGAATTTCCACAAGTTTGGTACGATGTTTTTCCGCCTCAGTTTAAACAAGGGTATCCTACATATCTCCGGACGGCGGCGGACGGAGTGGAGGGAATTCTGGCAGCATGGATGTATCTGAAAGAATACGGGGAGGACAGACACGAGTGGTTTGATTTTTGTTGTCGTTTTGCAGATCATTTGGGAAACGTACAGGGCGAGGATGGTTCTTTTGCCAGGGCGTTTGGAAAACAGGGAGAAATACAGCATAGTGGAAAATATAATACCAGTAATGTGATACGATTCCTTGTCAATCTTTATTTTGTCTCCGGAAAAGAAAAGTACAGGGAGATGGCTCTTCGAGCCGGAGAATTTTGTTATACGGCTATTTACCAAAGTATGGCCTTTATCGGAGGGACGGCTGACAATGACAATACAATAGATAAAGAAGCAGGGATGCAGTCCCTCTATGCTTTTTCTTGCACTGTATGATCTGACCAAGGAGTCAAAATGGATTAATGCGGCAAGGGGAGCTGCGGATTTCTGCGAGACATGGACATATGCCTGGAGATTTCCGGTACATCCGTACAAAGGTAACTGTGTGTTTGAAAAGGCGGATCAGACTGGTTTAAGTCTTATCGCGACGGGACATTCCCATTGTGACGTGATGATGGGGTACTGCCCGTATGATTATTTCAGGCTTTGGATTTTGACGGGGATCGGCATTATCTGGAGTTTGCCAGAATGATCCTACATAATACAAAACAGACGACTGACTGGAAGAGAACGTACGGTTATTCCTATCCAGGATTGATAGAAGAAAGTGGAGAGATTGCTCTCAATATCATAATGGCCTCGGAAAGTGGCTTCCGTGGTGTACCATAGCAGAGATAGAGGCTCTGACGAGACTGGAAGAGCAGTTTGGACAGATGGATATTTCCGAAGATAAAAATATTTCAGATAAAAAATTAATAGACAAGAATTATTCACAATTTTTTTAAAACTGATTTATTGAAATTAGACAAAAATGAAAAAATATAAGACAAGAATTGACAAGGATTAACAAGAATTCTATAATAAAGTCAAATAAATGCATTCGATTGCAAAAAGAGGCGGCAATGATTACAATCTATGATATTGCGAAAGAACTACATATCAGTGCAAGCACGGTTTCCCGTACATTCAGCAACCCGGACTAGTTAATGAAACGACAAGGAAAAGAGTATTGGAGAAGGCAGAAGAAATGGGATATCAGGTCAACATGGTGGCCAGTCAACTTCGCAATAAGACATCTAATATTATCGCCCTTGTATCTCTTCAGGAGGACTGGTCCTGGTTCACCGATGTATTGGCAAATGGGGTGCAGGATGAAGCTTGGAAAGCAGGATATGAGATCGTTATGCTGAATGGAAACAGTAAGCATTTGGAGAGCCTTTCGATCTGCGAAAAAATGCGTTTTGCCGGAATCATTGTTGCATCTACGGAGCTCGGGACCGACCGTGTCTATGCAAATGAAGTCATCCCTGTCGTTTATGTGAACCGGATGCTTGAGGATCAGTTTCGGATCCTTCCGGACGACCGGTACGGTGTAGAGCTGGCTATGCAGTATCTGAAAAAGATGGGCCATACAGACATAGGGTTTATCAATGGACCGGAGTCTTCCATTCATTCCGGGATTCGTTTCCGGACCTATCTGGAAAAAATGCATGAGTTTGGATTCCCGATTCAAGAGAAGTGGATCCGGAGGGGGATTGGAAGATTGCCTCCGCCTATAGCTGTATGAGGAGTATTCTGGATGAGGGGCAATATCCGACGGCGGTTCTTGTGGCGAACGACCAGATGTGTGTCGGCGTCTATAAGGCTATGCAGGAGAGAGGGTTGTGTCCGGGAAAAGATATCTCCGTGATCGGATACGACAATATGGAGTACAGTGAATGGATGTTTCCGACGCTCACAACCGTGAGTATGCCACTGTATGAGATGGGAAAGGCAGCGGGCAAGATGATTTTGGATCGTATCAGAGGCAGGGAGGAGGAGAAAGAGGTGATTGTAAAGGGCAATTTGATTATAAGGAATTCCGTTGGACCATGTCAAAGATAAAAAGGGAGACCTTTTTATTTTACAAAATTGCAATCGATTGCAATATGTTTAATTTTAATCTCTTCATATGAATGAGGAGGAGAGAGTTTGCCAACTATAAAAGTCAAAGAAGGAGGTACTATCATGAAAAAAAAACATTACAGAAAATGCTCAGCGTACTCGTATGTGCAGGGATGGCGGCGTCTCTTTTGACAGGCTGTGGCGGATCAGATTCCGAAGGCAAATCTGAAGAGTCAGGAGAAGGAAAGTTCGCGGGACAGACATTGACGGTTTCTGTGGAAGACGGTGGAGAGTACGCTCTCTGGTATGAATCCATCAAAGATGAGTTTGAGAAAGAAACCGGAGCAACAGTCAATCTGGAAGGAGCATCTAACGAAGCGGTTTTATCAGAAGCGATGGCAAAATCCGGGTATTATGATGTGCTTACCGTGGATGGTCCGCTGATTCCGCAATGGGCAAGTCTTGGTTATTTGATGCCTCTGGATGAATATATGGAAGAAGAGGAGCTAAATGATTTTTATGATGCGGCTCTGAATTCTGTAAAGTGGGATGACCAGTTATATTGCATGCCTTATCTTGTACACGGTCCGGTACTGTATTACCGGACGGATCTTCTGGAAGAGGCTGGTTTCGATCATGCGCCGTCGACCGTGGAGGAATATTTTGAAATGTCCAAAGCGATGACAGATGAAGAAAATGGGGTATATGGGACGATTATTGAAGGAAAGCAGGAAGCAGAGCCGGTGTCCGAGCTTATGGACAAACTGTTCCAGTTTGGAGGAGAACTGATCAGTTCCGAGGATCCGTCAAAGATTGCGTTTCATTCCCAGGAAACAGTGAATACATTTGAATATATTATGAAATTTTATGACGAAGGCGCAGTGCCACAGGAGAGTTCCGGCTATAATAACGGCGACGTACAGAACATGTTCCTTCAGGGACAGCTTGCGTTTGCATGCAACTGGCCATATATGTGGAAAATGACTAAGGATGAGGATGCGTCAAAAGTGTCCGGAAAAGTAGGCGTAGTGGCACAGCCGGTAGCAAACGCTGTATGGAGCTGGAGTTTTGGGGTGAATCCGGATTCCAAGAATAAGGATCTTGCAATAGAATGGTGCAAGTGGGCTACTAGTTCAGAGACGATTGCCAGACTTTCCGAAAACTTTATCAACCCGGCTGTCAGAAAGTCGTCTGCAGAAGAAGCAGAGGCGGCTATTACGGATCCGGAGGACGCAGAGGTACTGAAAGCTATGAACCAAAGTCGTGCGCAGGGGATCGCGCCGACACTTAGCACCAACTTCTCGGAGCTCCGGGACAGAGTTTCCCTGACACTCAACCGGATTACCACAAAAGAAGTGACGGATATTCCAAAAGAGGTGGAAGAATGTGCACAGGATCTTCAGGAGATTCTGGATGAAGCGCAATAGTTGACAGGTTTTTCGGGCAGAAAAGGGAGTGGGTAAAATGAAAAGGAAAAGGCGGGCGTTGGGCCGGAAAAACAAAAGGATGGGAATGTTGCTGTGTGTTCCCGCTATGGTGATTGTGGCATTTGCTTTGTATACTCTTTTGTATGCGCTTGTTATGAGTTTCAACACAAATATGGGAGTCGTACAGGGACATTTTGAATTTGCGGGATTTGACAATTATATAGAGACATTAAAGAGCAAAGAAATGCGTAGTGTCATCGGGAACACGCTACTGTATGCTGCTGCTACAATTTTGGTCGAACTTGAATTGGTCTCCTTGTATCCGCCGCTTTAAGAAAAAATGTAAAAGGAAGCGGAATTGCCAAGGTCTGTATTATCCTGCCCATGATGATGGCCTCCATTGCATCCGGAACAATCTGGAGATGGATGTTTACAGATAGGTATGGAGTGATTAACTATTTCCTCAACTTTCTGCACATTGATGGACCAATGTGGCTTTCGGAAAAGATGGCGGCGAAGTTTGCGGTTCTGACAGTCAGTGTGTGGACGGCAGCGCCATTTGTCATTCTGGTGCTGCTTGCGTCCATAAGCAGTGTTTCGGACGATATCATTGAGGCAGCCAAGATCGATGGAGCAAACCAGTTTCAGGCATACTGGTATATCATTTTTCCGCATCTGCGTTCGGCCATCGCCGTCATTTTGCTGATCCGAATTCCGGATGCACTGAAGATGTATGATATCGTGTATATCCTGATAGGGGAGGACCTTCCAATTCGACTCAGGTCATCAGTTACTATGTATATAACCAAGGATTTAAACAGATGAAATTTGCCGAGGCATCGGCAGCATCGTTCCTGTTGTTCCTTGTAATCGCGGCGTTTACGATCTTGTTAAATCAGATTACCAAACGGAGAAAAGGAGGTGCGTAAGGATGGGAAAGAAAAAATGGATATCAAATCTGTATACTTACTGTGTGCTGGTTATCGCATCTGTCTTTATGGTATTTCCGTTTTTATGGCTGGTACTTTCGTCTTTAAAGACAGAAGTACAACTATTTGAGGTACCAATCCATATTCTGCCGGATCCTTCAACTTTGCAGAATTACAGAGATGTAATTGCGGACGGGAGTATGTTTATGTATATGAAGAACAGTCTGATTATTGCTCTTATTACGACGTCGATTACTCTTGTGATCAGCATCCCTGCGGCGTATGCCCTGGCAAAGATCCGATTTCGGGCCGGAACCGTATTTTTATGGTTATTCTTGTAATCCGTATGGTTCCGGCAGTAACCCAGTTGCTCCCGCTTTTTCAAATTTTATCCAAATTTCATCTGATTAATACGCGGACAGGTTTGATCATCAGTTATCTTCCGGGCTCCGTAATTTTTGCAGTCATGTTGATGAGGACGTTTTTATGGAGTTTCCGCAGGAGCTCGAGGATGCGGGAAAGATTGATGGCCTGGGACTTTTGGGAGTCATCCGGAGACTTGTTATACCAATCTCACTTCCTGGTATCTGTTCCGCTACACTGATGAGTTTTTTGTCAACATGGAATGAATTTATGTACGCGTCCGTCATCATCCGCAGTCCGGAACTAAAGACGATGCCTCTTGGCATCCAGTCTTATGTATCGACATTTCAGATCTACTGGGGCAAATTAACCGCAAATGCTGTAATCTATGTCCTTCCGGTTATTATATTTACGATGTTTGCATCTAAAGGTCTGATTAAAGGAATGACGGCAGGAGCGGTGAAGGAATAGATGAACAGAAAGGAGGAGACGGTATGTCAGCCATTTTTTGGAAAATAAACAGATGACAGCCGGGTTTGACCCGGAAACAGGAAAATTGATTTCCATCCGCATGAAAGGAGATCCGTTGAAAACCGAGTATATCGGAAACAGAAAGAATATTTCCTATCCGTCCATTCGGGAAGCAAATCAGTGGATGGGAGATGTCCGTTTTCGGATATGGGATGAAAACGCGGAGGGATGGAGAGAAGAACGGACGGCAGATTCCGAAGATAACAGAATTGTGAGTGTGGAGGAAGACAAGGTTCGGGTATCCTGGCTGGAGCCTTCTGAAAAAACAGAGAGGAATCCGTACCCTGAATACGGAACAGACATTTCAGATGAAAGAAGATGGGCTTCATTGGGGCCTTACAGTGAAAAATCCTTTGGATCAGGAAATAGAAGTAGGGGAGATTTCCCTTGCATTTCTTACAAATACAGATTATACAGGCATTTTTGAAGATGAGAAGTATCAGGATTTTGAAAACTGAGGGGGATAAAGCAAAAACTATGGCATGAACAAAGAGTTTTCCAGCATCTGAGTATTGACGGAAGCAGTTCCTATGTATTCTGCCAGAGACCCAAGGGTGACTATCCGGGACTTTTGTTCCAGATATTGGATGGCGGTAAGATAGAGACGGCCTACCAAATGGATACTGCTATTGGATGTCAGTGGAGTCTGACGTTTGAGGGGCCGTAGTATCTTTCTCTGTATTCTGCGGCGGCAAGGAAGTGTGAAGGATGGAAAGAAGAGACAGAGCAACAGAAGTACGGAATGAATGGGAATAGCTCCTTGCTTCTGAAACCATACGAGATGAAACAGTTCCATTTCCGATTCTGTGCCGTAGGATCAGAAGAGGAGAGAAAAGAAAATCTGGTCTCAGAAGGGCAGTTGGATGTGGACGTACAGCCGTCTATGGCTGCCCCGGTGGGAATTCCAGTTAAACTTCGCCTGCGCTGTAAAGATGAGCCGCGTCTCATACCGGTAGCCAATAATATGCAGATTCAGGCAGTAAAAAAAGGAAAACAACTCCTATTTTTATGAGCTCACCTTCACGGAGCCGGGGCAGAAAAAAGTACGTGTCCATCATGGAAAAGGTGAGACAATCCTGATGTTTTATGCGACGGATACGATACGGGACTTGCTTGTAAAACATGCAGATTTTATAGTGAGACGGCAGTATTACAGAAATGAGTATGATCCGTTTGGGCGCAACCATGCTTTCCTGCCATATGATGACGGAGTGGAGATGCTGTTCACGGAAAGTGAGGAGTCCTGGCAGGTAGGAGCATTGGATGAGTACGCCCTGCCGGTGGCTATGTTTCTGGCAGAGAAAAATACCCTCATTCCCAATCCGGCTGAGATCTCGGTATTGGAAGAATATATTGACGACTGTCTTTATGGAAAACTTCAGGAGAAGGATACGTATTATGCCAGAAGAGGGCTGTACTATGAAGATCGCACCCCTTCTGATATCGCATGTGGGAATAAATGGGACAAAGAGAAGGCAGAATCAATTCTGCGGTCTTTCAACTACCCGCTCATCAGTGACATTTACTACTCCATGTACCGTATTGCAAAACAATATGGTCTTACGGAAAAAAGAGATGCTGAAACGTATCTGGAAATGGCCTACCGTACCTCCATGACCGGATATGAGCTTGGGAAAAACAAGTTTAACGGAGCGCCGGCGGGAGCGACGATCGTGGATCTGGTTGAGACATTAAAGGAAGAGGAACCACAATGGTATGAAAAACTGAATCGGAAAGTTGCTTTTATTGCGGAAGAAAATGCAGGTAGCATCTATCCATTTGGATCGGAGCTTTATGTGGATCAGACATCCCATAATCAGTACGAAGCTATGATGAGATATTATGGGAAGGAGGAAAAATTAGACGAGGCATATCGGATCACGGCGGCTCTCAGGGGCGGCAGGCAACCGGAATGGTTCTTATATGGAAATGAGAAGCGGGGAAATGTCTGTTGTTGGTATGGGACTCCTCTGAATTCCAGGGTTCTGTTTCATGGATTTGAGCATACAGGGGATGAATCTATGTTAAAATTAGGGTACGGAGGACTGCTTTCCTTCTTAACCTGTATCCGGAGCAATGGGGCTGCCCATGGTTGGTATCTGTTCTGGCCTGACAGAAGTGGATTTGATTTTCGGTCGCTGGATACGGATATGGGCATGTACGGCTATTTGTTTTCCGCAAAATCGTATGTGGTGGATGATACGGTGTTCGGACGTTGTGGATATGGATGTTTATATGAAAGAAAAGAAGGAAAGGAATGGATGATTCCGTATGACGGTCTTGGAGTTCGCTTTTGTTCGATTCCACACAAAATCCGTATAGAATGTGAATCCGGCAGTATCAATAAAATCTGTGTCGATGAGACGAACAGGCGGATCACAGTGCAGTTGGAAGAGTGTCAATACGGAACGCCATCCCTCAGAGTGTGGAATGACAATACTGAGGAGGGATGGACGATCGAAGGGCCAGATAGCCAGATACGGACACTTACGACAGGCGAAACAATATTGAATGGCCAGGAAGGCAGGTAAGAAGATGAGAGGTACAAAAGATTTCAGACCTATGGATATGAAAGCTTATTTGATAGACGATCGGTTTTGGAAAAACAAAATGGAAGTTGTACGGACGAAGATGATCCCATACCAGTGGAAAGCGCTGAATGATCTGGTGGAGGACGCGGCCCCAAGTCACTGTGTGAAGAATTTTAGGATTGCAGCCGGGATGGAGAAGGGGATTTTCAAGGATGTGTATTTCAGGACAGTGATCTGGCCAAATGGTTGGAAGCAGTAGGATATACCCTTGCATGGAAGAAAGACAGGGAATTGGAGCAGATGGCGGACGAGGTCATTGCGGTCATCGAGAAAGCGCAGCAGCCGGACGGGTATCTTGATCCTTATTATATTATTAACGGATTGGAAAAAAGGTGGACAAATCTACGGGACAACCACGAACTATACTGTGCCGGACATATGATTGAAGCCGGTATCGCATATTATCTGGGGACGGGAAAGCATACGCTTCTGGATGTTGTGAAGAGACTTGCGGACTGCATTGACCGTACATTTGGACCGGAAGAAGGAAAAATTCACGCATACCCTGGCCATGAAATTATTGAAATGGCTTTGGTCCGTCTGTATGAGGCCACAGGTGAGATTCGTTATCTGCATCTGGCGAAGTATTTTATTGATGAGAGAGGGAAAGAACCACTTTACTTCCGGGAAGAAGGAGAAAAATACGAGAATCCATTCTACTGGGAAAACAGTTTGTTTCAGTATCAGTATTATCAGGCAGGAAAACCAGTACGGGAGCAGAAAACAGCGGAAGGGCATGCGGTCAGGGCGGTATATCTTTATTCTGGAATGACCGATGTGGCGAGAATCATGGAGGATGACAGCCTTATGGAGGCTGTGGAAACGCTGTGGGATGACGTTACAAAACGACAAATGTATATTACCGGCGCTATTGGTTCTTCGGAATATGGGGAATCATTTACATTTGACTACGATTTGCCAAATGATACGGTATATGGAGAAACGTGTGCCTCTATCGGACTTGTCTTTTGGGCAAAACGAATGTTGGAGAAGGAGCTTTCCGGTCAGTACGCGGATGTGATGGAGCGGGCCCTTTACAATGGATGTATCAGTGGAATGTCAATAGATGGGACAAGGTTCTTTTATGTAAATCCGCTGGAGGCAGACCCGGAGGCCAGCAGAAAGGATCAGAGAAGAAAACATGTGGAGACTTCCCGCTGGAGGTGGTACAACTGTGCGTGCTGCCCTCCAAACCTTGCAAGACTGATTATGTCGATCGGAAACTATGTCTGTTCTGTCAGAGAAGACGCCATTGCCTTCCATCTCTATGTGGGAGGACGTGTGCAGATGCCGTTTACGGATACGCAGATTCGAGTGGAAAGCCAGATGCCGTGGGGCGGCACAACAAAACTGATAATAGAAAAAGCAAAGAACTCACATTACTTGGAGAAATTTACGGTTGCGCTGCGTATTCCGGGATGGTGCCGAAAATGGAAAGCAGAGGTCAATGGAGAAGAAATTACGGATTTGCCAAGGAATGGGTATCTCTATCTGGAACGGAAATGGAAAGATCAGGATGAGATCAGGCTGGAATGTTCTATGCAGGTGGAGCGTAATTATGCAAGCCCAATGGTAAAATATGACATTGGAAAAACAGCCGTATCAAGAGGACCGTTCATTTATTGTCTCGAAGAAGCGGATAATGGAAAAGGACTGACAAGGATCAGTCTTCCTTCCGACAGTCTGTTTGAGATGACCGAAGGGAATTTGGAAACAGGAGAACTGGATTTAAAGGCGGAAGGAATGCAGATGTTGGCAGAAGGATGGGAAGCTTGTCTGTATCGTACAAAAGGCCGACAAAATATGAGAAGAAACATCTGCGGTTTATTCCGTATTATCTGTGGAATAACAGAGGAGAGGGAGAAATGACAGTATGGGTTCAGGAGACGGCCTGTGATAGAGCAAAAGAATAGAAGCTGAAGCAGGAAACTCCTTACGTTTTTGGAAAACAATGCAAAAACGTAAGGGTTTTTTTCTTGTTTAATGACATTCCTGTACAGTTTGACAAATTTGAAAGCTCGTATTATAATGGCATATAGTTTGAATTCAAACTATTTGTGGAGGATAGAATTTATGAATGAAAGGAAACTTCACTATCTTTTACTTGTGGCATTTAGTCTTTCAAATAAAATGATTATAGAACAAACCAACCGGGAAAAGCTGATGCCGGGACAGCCGAAGATTCTTGAATTTCTTTTGGGGCATGATGGATGTACACAAAAAGAAATTGCAAAGGCTTGTATATTGGATAAATCTACCGTCACAAGCCTGATTACGAGGATGCTGTTATGTGGACTTGTGAGGAAAGATTCCGATTTGCCGGATAGGAGGACAAATTGTATTTATCTGACGGAAGAAGGAAGAAACATGGCTGAGCGGGTAAAGGAAATCTGTGATGTGGTAGATGATACGGGCTGGCGGGGAATATCAAAAGAAGAAAGAGATGATTTTTGCCGTATATTTGAAAAGATTATTCAGAATCTTGAAGAAGGAGAAGAGAAATCATATGGAACGAAAACTTCTTAGAATTTTATGTTTTGTAGCAGGAATTTTGATCAATTCATTTGGGATTGCATTTATCACGAAGGCGGCTCTTGGGACGTCTCCTATATCAAGTTTGCCTTATGTATTGAGTCAGCGCTTTACTCTGACTCTCGGACAATTTACTTTTATTATGAACACAGGATTTATTGTGGCGCAGATTGTACTTTTGGGGAGAGAATTTGAAAAAAGACAGATTTTACAGATTGGCGTCAATATCGTGTTCAGTTGGTTTATCGACGTCAGTATGAAGATTTTGCAGGGATTTGTCCCGGAAGAAGGAGCTGCACAGCTTCTGTCTCTTTTCATTGGCTGTGTGATTCTTGCTTTTGGAATCAGTATGGAAGTTGCCCCGAATGTGTTGCTCGTACCGGGAGAGGGAGTGGTGAAAGCGCTTTCAAAAGTCTGCCAGAAACGGTTTGGCACGGTCAAGGTGATATTTGATACTTCACTGATTTCCATCTCCTTTGTATTGTCCTTTTTATTTTTTCACAGGCTTAACGGACTCGGAGCCGGGACAGTCATTTCTGCATTGGTGGTAGGGAAAATGGTCAATATCTGCAATCATTTGCCGGTTATTCATAAAATTTCAGCCCTGTAGCCAGGAGACCGCGGTTTAGTTTTGCGGATACATTCCGTGCAGAGCATTCATGATCAGCCGGAAAGTAAGTTCTGCCATATACTGTGGTGTTTCGTTGGTGTCAGAGGTCAGCCAGGTTTTCACAAGTCCAATACAGCCGGAAAGACAGAAAGAATAGGAATATTTTAGATCCTCAATCGTCTCCGGAAAGGTCACCCTTAGAACACTCAGACTATGATCGGAAATAAGAGATTCAATCCGGTGAAGAAAGGCAATGTCTCCATTGTGTCCCAGTAATGCACAGCAGATATCCTTGTTTTCTTCCAAAATTTGAAAGATATCTTCAATAAATGGAAAGCTGGATTCATTAAAAGGGCTTACCGGGTGATTGAGAATGGTCTGTCGGATTTCTTCCAATAATTCTTCCTCGATCGAAGAAAGCATATTGTAAATATCTGAATAATGAAGATAGAAAGTAGAACGGTTGATGTCTACCAGTTCTACGAGTTCTTTTACGGTTATTTCTTTGATACTTTTCTTTTGTAAAAGTTTGGCAAGCCCGGTACGAAGCTGGGCTTTTGTTTTGCGTATTCGGCGGTCTGTTTTACAGGCATGATGAAATCCTCTTTTTAACAAAAAATAAAAAAATTATAAATAATAGATATTAGGGCGCCTTCTGTCTACTAATATACAAAAGGTGGGAATGTTGCTGGTTGTATGTTATTTCCGTCTTTAGTATAATGCTTCATGGGAAAATAATCAACACAACATCTATTAAACTATATTAAGTTGTGTATTAATAATGGAAAGGAGACAGGAGGATGCTGAAACAAGAGTGGAAAAAACTGTTGGGCAATAAAATCATGTTGATCGTTATTGTTGCCATTATTGCGATTCCTACCATTTATACGACCCTTTTTCTGGGATCTATGTGGGACCCGTATGGCAACATAGATAAACTGCCGGTGGCTGTAGTAAACGAAGATGTGCCGGCGGTGTATGGAACATCTACATTACATGTGGGAGATGAAATGGTTAAAAATTTGAAGAAGGATGCTTCTTTAGATTTTACTTTTACAGATCAGGAAGCCGCAAGAAGAGGATTGAAAGACGGCAGTTATTATATGGTTATCACAATACCGGAGAATTTTTCTTCGAATGCCGCAACGTTGACAGATAAAAATCCTGAAAAAATGGAACTTTTATACGAGACAAATCCAGGAACAAATTATATTGCTTCCAAGATGAGCGAAACGGCCATGCAGAAAATCGAAAGTTCTGTTCGGAAAGAAGTGACGCAGAGTTATGCAGCGGCAGTATTTGAACAGATTGGAGAGGCTGGAGATGGTATGCAGGAAGCGGCAGATGGCGCCGGAAAGCTTCAGGAAGGAACCAAAGAACTGATCAGTGGAAACGAAACGATCGAGACAAATCTGAAAGTACTGGCCGACAGTACCTTAGAATTTCGAAATGGAAGTAAAACATTGCAGGAAGGACTGAAAGCTTATACAGAAGGAGTTGCATCTGCAAATGCAGGAGCAAATGACCTTTATGAAGGAGGAAAACAGCTAAATAGTGGAGCAAAAAACACTGAAAAACGGAGCGAAAGAACTGGCGGGCGGATCAAAAGAGCTGGATCAGGGAGCCGGGAAACTGGATGACGGAATCAATCAGCTAAAAGAAAAGCTGCCGGCTCTTTCGGAAGGGGCCGGGGTATTGTCTCAGGGATCCTCTCAGCTTGCCAAGGGGATGAAAGATGCGAAAGACGGAAGCAAAAGCCTAAAGGCCGGCGCAAAGCAGGTAGACGACAATTTGGCTGTACTGAAAGAAGGATTGAATCAGATCAGCATAGGAACTTCAGATATGCCGCAAAAGACACAACAGTTACAAAACGGTACAAATGCTGTTTATAAAGGATCCGGAGAACTTGTGCAGGGAATCGGTCTTCTGGAAAAGCAGATGATTCCACAAATAGAAAAAGTGTGGACCAGGTAAATAAAAATATTCAGGAGTCTGGAAGTCAGGTGTTTGATTCCGTCAAACAGGAGCAGACCAATTAAAAAAACAGTACAGATCAGTTGATTGCAAGTATTCAGGCAGCTACTGGAGAGACGACGGGTGGGAAAAGTTCCGGGCTTGGACAAACGCTTGCAAGTGCGGCACAGAAAGCCCGGGCTCAGGCTCAGACTGCACGGGCGGCAGCAGGTCAGGCGGCAGCAGTAGAAAGTACCGACGCATCTTATTTAAACGCTTCCTTACAGAGGGCAGTCGCATCAGGAGATATGGAGGCTGTGAAAGAAGTGGCACAGGAGGCGATATCTGTTGCAGAGAAAAATGCGGCGGCAGCGCAGGAAGCGGGAAATCGTCTACAGGCAGCTTCGGGAGCGCTTCAGAGCAGCGGTAATGCCCTTGCACAAAATGGAGACCTGCTGACTCAGGCTTCCGAGCAAGCAGCAGGACAAGGAGAGACCGGTTCGCAATCAGTACAGGGAATGGAAAACGTGATCAACGGTCTTACCAAACTCTCAGGAGGATTGGAAGAGATGTCTTCACAGACAGAAAAAGGCAAAGAACAGTTTCTGACAGGTGTAGACAACGGAATGGGGCAGTTAAAAGAGGGAATCAGCACCCAGACGGAAGAAAGTGTAAATAGACTGAAAGAGGGGGCAGTTCGACTCGAGCAGGGAAGTAAAGATGTCGATCAGGGTGCCCTGGAATTGTCTAAAGCGGCTCCGGTACTGGTTCAGGGAATACAAAGCACGGAAAAAGGAGCGGACGCACTGAAAAAACACAAGGGACGGAAAGTCTGGTACAAGGAGCCAAGCAGTTGGATCAGGGACTTGGCCAGCTCGTGCAGGGAAGTTTCAGATTAGATCAGGGAGTACAGGGAATGAATCAACAGGTTCCAAATCTCCTGCAAGGTATACAGAAGCTCTCTCTGGGGTCAAAGGATCTCAAAGCTGGAACCGGTACGCTTAAGGCCGGAAGTCAAACGCTGGCAGGCGGAATGGATACATTTTCGAAAGGACTGGGTGATTTAGAGTCGGGAGCAAAACAACTAGCTGAAGGTACGGGCACTCTTACCGGAAAGAATGGGGAAATCCTCAGTGGAATGAATCAGTTAGATGGTGGAGCTGTACAGCTTGCAGACGGAGCTTTAAAACTCCATGACGGAAGTAAAGCATTAGGCGATGGATTAGAAGAGGTAAAGGCAGGAACAGAGACATTAAAAGGAGGTCTGGAAGATGGAGCAAAAACAGTTAAAGAAACGCCAATGAATCAGAAAACGGAAGACATGTTTGCCGCTCCTGTAAATACGACAGAAAAGCAGATGACAACGGTAGAGAACAACGGACACGCAATGGCACCTTACATGATGTCTGTGGCATTATGGGTAGGATGTATTGCATTCAGCCTGATGTATCCGCTGACAAAATATCATGGAAAGCTGAAATCCGGTTTCGCATGGTGGGCAAGTAAAGCGTCTGTTTTGTACCTGGTGGCCATTTCACAGGCTGTCGTGATGATCGGACTTCTGCATTTCTTTGATGGATTCGAGCCGGTACAAATGACAAAGACGATTGCTTTTGCATGTCTTGCGTCAGTGGCATTTATGTCTGTCATGTATTTCTTTACGAATACATTTGGAAAAGTGGGAAGTTTCCTGATGCTTATTTTTATGGTCATTCAGCTTGCAGGTTCCGTCGGGACATATCCTCTGGAATTATCAGGCAGCTTTGTACCATATCTCCATGACTGGGTACCATTTACCTATACGGTGGAAGCATTTCGAAGTACCATTGCCGGAGGAGAAAGCATCCGGAACGCAGTGATCTTCCTGATCGTTCTATGGCTGGTATTTACAGGACTGACGATTTTGGAATTCCAGATCAGAGCTGTAAAGATCAAGAAAGGCAAACCGATCCTGGAATCCTGGTTGGAGAAAAAAGGGCTGGCGTAAAAGTCGGCAGGATGAAGATTGACTATCTTTTGAGAAAAAAAAACTATACTAGTGAGTAGGAAAACGAAATCATATAGAATGATGGTTGATTACGCAGGAGGAAGTCATTATGCAAAAGCAAGGTTACAGCAAAGTACCGGTATTTGAAAACGGACTGGCACAGCCCGTTTTCCCATTTACAGATGGAAAAACAGGAGAAGATTATGATTCTCATACATCGGAGATCGTAAGGTACTGTGTGTATGTGGAATCAGATTATGATATGGATGGGGACGGAAAACGGATTTGATTAAAGTCCTTGTCCAGGTTCCACGCAGTGCGGCAGAGGGCGATTATAAGGCGGCTTCTTTGTTTGAAGCCCGTCCATACTGTGCAGGTGTACAGGAAGACGGTTACGATCATATGAAAGAAGTTGCGGACAAAAAATACCGCAAATTTGATTTTGCAGATCTGGACAAAAAGGTTCCGGCGCGTGTCCCGGCAGGATCGATCAGCGCCATGGAGCTTGCACTGAAAGCGAATCCGTCCGATTGGTATTATAAGGACAAGGGAAATCATGACAGCATGGTTTATGAGAATCTGGATAATTTTAATTATTATCTGGTACGTGGCTTTGCAGTGGTTGTAAGTGCCGGATTCGGAGCACTTGGTTCAGACGGATTTAATATGTCGGCTCCGAATATGAGCGGGATGCTTTCAAATCCGTTGTGGAATGGCTGCATGGCGACCGGGTTGCCTATGCGGACCGGGAAGGTACCATCTCGACGAAGGCAGACTGGTCTAATGGAAACGTGGCGATGACAGGAAGATCTTACGCCGGAACCATGCCGTTTGCAGTGGCGACAACCGGGGTTGAGGGTTTAAAGACGATCGTTCCGGTTGCAGGTATTTCAGACTGGTATACACAACAGAATATGCAGGGTGCACAGCGTTACTGGCCGAAAGAAATGCTGAACAGTTTCCTTGCATATTTTTGTTCCAGCCGTTATCACGATGAGACATTATCTGAGAAACAGTTGGATGATATTGCAGCATTCCATCATGAATTGAGCCTTCAACAGTTAAAATGCGGATTCGACTATGATAATGCAAAGTTCTGGGGCAGCGGAAATTATCGGCTTCACGCAGATAAAATTCGCTGCAGCGCATTAATTGTTCAGGGATTAAATGATGAAAACGTATCTACGAAGCAGTTTGAAATGATGGTAAAAGCTTTCCAGAAGTCGGGACAGACATACAAAACGATTCTTCACCAGGGGCCGCATATCACACCGACCATGCCAAATAAAAATTATGGGATTTTGATTGATGGGAAGTTTTATGATGATATTATCAATGAATGGATTTCTCATTATCTCTATGGGGTAGAAAATCATGCGGAGGAAATGCCGGAAGTTCTTGTACAGATGAACTATGATCAAAAAAAGTGGGAGGCGTCAGACTCCTGGGATACAGACCATACGATGAAGATGGAATGTACAGGAAGAAGGGCGTTACTGTTATTGATACGGACTGGGAGAGGGCAGGAATCAGTGCAGATAACTTTGACGATGTGACGGCGCAGACATCCACAAATATGACTCAGCGTTTTGTGACAGCCCCGTTTGAAGAGAGCGTAACCATTCAGGGGACCGTCTGTCTGAACATAAAAGCAGCATTAAAGGAGGGGGACGCCGCCGCAGATTTTCATCCGGAAAACAGAAACGACGCGGACACTCTGACGATGCAGCTTGGAGTTTCCAAGGTTTCCGGAAAGATGGATGATATTGAAATCGCGGTTCTTCTTTGTGATGTCTGTGACGAAGAATTTGACAGTATCCAGACCGTGGATCCCGAGAGAAATGTGATTCCGGTTGTCACAGTAAAAGAAGGCGGTATCGTAAACGGAGGAGATCTTCCGGCGTTTAACGAAGCAGAATTTGCTACCGTTCATAAAAAATACCGCGTGATCACACGTGCGTTTGCGGATCTTTGTAATCCGGAGGCGGGATATGAGCCAGAGACAGCCACAAACAGTATTGAATTGAAAAAGGGAGAATATCACGACTATCACATTTATCTGAACGCAACAAGATATACGGTACAGCCGGGGCACAGCCTTGCTATTGTCATTGCTACGGAAGATCCGGTCAACTGTCTGATTCACAAAACATATTCTGTAGAAATTGAGAATAACTCTGCTTGTGCGGTTGTTCCTGTTACTAAGGCGACAAAAGACTGCACGTTAAATCTCAAATAAACAAAAGAAATTCGTTTTTTGCATGAAAATACAGTCTTCAACGATTGGAAGAAAGAAGTTTTCCATCGATGGAGGCTGTTTTTTCTACAGAATATCAATATCATCCAAATCCTCAAAGCGAATATCTGTGCGTACTGTGCCGTCAGACAAATGCAAAGTTTGAAAGACGGGATCGATCCTCTCTACACGGCCGGTCAGTTCACAAAAGATTCCAAGAGGAGGAGAGGCAGGATGTACAGTATCCTCCTGAAAATAGCGGACAGTCACAGTCATGCCGCTTCGGATACGGCGAAGAAGCCCGGAAAGCCGGTCTATATCTTCTTCAGATAATTCTTTTTTTGATACCCGTGTTTTTTTCCACCCCTCTTCGGCAATCTCTTCTTCGTATCCCCGAAGCGCGGCAAAAGGGGAAAAGATCTTTGCTCGGTTTTCCACCAGCATCCGAGGATGCTGGTGAGAAGGTTTTGGTCTTGCAAGGTGCAGAATATCCGCATATTTTGCTGCTGTCATGGAGGGGATTGTTCTTTCTTTGATGACATATCGTTTCCTCCTTGTCTACGGAAAGATTTTTGGGAAAGGACAATTAAGCTTTATGACCTCCGATCTGTCCGTTTCGCTCCCGCATGGTGGCGCCGTCCAAAAAGCTGGTGCCTTTTAACACAGAATTTTTCCCAAACCGCTTTTTGATATCCAGCATTGTTTCCTGGAGTTTTTTTCTCTTTCCAGCTTTTTCATATCGGTAAATAGATTGAGCTGGTAAATGCCATGATCTTCTATGACCCGGTTGGCCGCGATCGAAATACGGCGCACGAGGAGCTGGGGACTTGTGATCTGGGCATACAGACGGACGGCTGCGTCGATGAGCCGGCTTCCCAGATTCGTTGGAGGATCCAGATGGATTGTGCCGTGCGCTGCTTTTGGAACGCTGCGTCCATAATGATCGATATGGATTTCACCTTGATAGGAACCGGTAGTACAGTTTGCCCGGTCATAACCAACGGTCAGAGTCAGAGAATCCGTGATCATCTTCAGATCAGATAGACGGAAGGCAAGACTCTCAGTCATCTCCTGGACAATAAGACGGGCCTTTTCATATGGATAAGGGCAGGAGAGTACCTGTCCCTCACAGATACTTTTGTCTGCCGGACGGTAGGATTTAATATCTTCCATCCTGCATGGCTCGATCCCCAGGCATGATCAATGAGAATTTCCGCATCGATTCCAAATTCTTTGAACAACATCTCTTCTTGCGTAAGGCTTGCCCGCGCAAGTTCTCCCATCGTATGGATTCCGTGCTTTCGCAGTTTCCGTACTGTACCGGTCCCGATCTGCCAGAAATCAGTCAGTGGCTGATGATCCCAAAGCAGATATCGGAAGGACTCTTCATTGAGGGAAGCAATCCGTACACCGTCTGGATCCGGAGCAGTGTGCTTGGCGACGATATCCATGGCGAGTTTGCTCAGATACAGATTGGTCCCGATCCCGGCGGTTGCAGTAATTCCGGTGGCATAAAGTACCTCGCGGATGATTGTTTTTGCCAGATCATAGGCAGACATCCCGTAATGTGCCAGATAGGAATTAATATCCATAAACACCTCATCAATGGAGTACACATGAATGTCCTCTGGCGCAATATATTTCAGATAAATGGAATAAATTTTAGCTGAGACTTCCATATAATAGGCCATCCGGGGCGGGGCAATCAAGTACGACGCCTCCAGCGTAGGATCTTTCTTCAGAGCCTCTGCGTCAAAAGAAGGAGTACCAAGCGATGGGCGGCCATCTTTACAAAGAGCGGTATGATTACGAACAGCCAAGAGCAGACGGTCAACGTTGACTTCGCGGATCTTCTGGGCTACTTCGAAGAGTCGGGCTCTGCCGGGGATTCCATAGGCTTTCAGAGACGGTGAGACAGCAAGGCAGATGGTCTTCTCTGTCCGGGAGGAATCCGCAACTACAAGATGCGTTGTCAGAGGATCCAGCCTTCGGGCGGCACATTCCGCAGATGCGTAGTAGGATTTTAGATCAATGGCGAGATAGGTTTTCATATGTTCTACCTTCTTTCTTCACAGGATCACCTTAAAATTATTGTGGCACAGCAGGGCTTCGTTCTACGAACCATCTCCCTACACGGCTGGGAAACAGGGGATCTGTACGCTCGAAAAACAGATGTTTCTCTTGGCCCCGGATGATGACGGTATAGCAGTCCTTATGGGAGGCATCCGCAGGACGGTAATCCCGGACGCTTTCAATCGGAAAGGTGCGGCCGTCCGTCCAGGTGATGGATGTCGGCTGCATATAGCCGGTGGAATCAAAAATAGAAGAAACACTGACATAGACTCGTTCAATAGCGTGATGTTTCTGAATCATACGGAACCTCCTCTCTTTCCAAAATCCAGGTGGTGAAAGCCTTTCAGAGACGGTGTGAACATGGAAACAAACGTATGTTCGATTCTCTGAGTCAATTTTACAATAGAGAAAGTGTGACTGTCAAGATGAAGAAATTTCCAGTTTTCGACACACCTTTAAGAAAACCTGGTGCGGCACAAAATCAGGAAAGATTAAGCGGGTGCGTGAGAATGGGCGCCACAACTATCCGGACGAAGCTTGACGAGATCATAGATAGAGACATAATGAAGCTCATCATTGTGAGTCAGCCGGATGGTACAGGTGATAGGAAGCAGGCCGGTCGTCGCATTGTGGATTTCCAGTCCCCGATTTAGCCTCTTCTGAAAAAGGGCGGCCTTTTCGCGGGCGTTTCCCTCAAACAGAGCAAGAAAGGTGCGTCCGCTTTTGCGCCCAATGAATCCCAGATCTGACGCCGATACCGCAAGGATATCCCCGAGTTCACCAAAAACCATATCTCCGGCTTGATGGCCATAGGTACGGTTCAGGCGGTGGATATTGTCAAAAGAAATAACAGCGCAGGAAATATCGTCGTCCAGCACGGTTTCAGAAAGCTGCGCCAGCTCTTGACGGAGGGCGCAGGAATTAGGGAAGCCTGGTCAGAAGATCCGTTTGTATGAGAAGAGTAAGACGCTCTTCTTTTTTTTTTATGAGGCGGCGCCACGAGACAAGATCAAGCCGAGAAAGACGAAGGTCATCACAAACCCCGACAGGATGGTTAGCCGGCAGCCCAGTGGCGATACGGCTCCATCGCCGGACAGCCAGAGAAGCACCAAAAAAAAGAACACGGCAAAGATTCCTTGAATTCCTTTCAAAGCAGTATACAGTTTCACGATTCTATCTCTCCTTATCAGCGTCAAATTAAAAATAGGATATGATAACTAAGTATAGAAAGAAAGCGTGAAAAATATGCACGTTTCTTGTCATTGTATCATAGTCTTGTGTCAAGAGAAATTTAAAATACAAGATGTGGATAACTATGTGGAAAGGGTGGATAACTTTGTGGACATGTCCGAAAAAGGATGGGACAAAACAAGGAAAATAGCAAAAAACAGGAAGTTGTTATCAACATGAGGGCGTGGAAACAGGGAGTACAGGAAAAAGCTGTTGAAAAAGTTATCCACGCCCTATGGAAAGGGAATGAGCAAAAGAACAAAAGAAGGAAATAAGCTGATCAACCTTGATTTTTTCAGCGAAAACGGGGTATAGATATGACAAAGAGAAGGAAAGATAAGAGAGCAAAATAGGAGTTTTCCACAAGGTTATCCACAGAAGGTGGACAGTTTTACATGTGGAGAAGAAAGATGTGTATGACGTGGAAAGTAAAAAAAACAATGTGTAAAAAATTTTTACCTTCCATCTGAAGATATGATAAACTATTAAGGTACGAAGAAAAACAGGGGAGAAATACGATGAAAAGAAAAATGAAGAAAATACTGTCAGGGCTTTTGTGTGTTGCGGTGGCGTTGATGCCGGCGGCAAAGGTCTGGGCGACAGATGTGGAAGAGGAAGCAAAGAAAGCTATGAGCTTCCTGTTCAAAGTAATGAGATTGAGAACTGGCCGCAGGGACCGGCAGTCTATGGACAATCGGCGATTGTAATTGACGCGGATACGCGATCCATACTGTATGCCAAGAATATGCATGATAAGCACTATCCGGCAAGTATCACCAAGGTGCTGACCGCACTTCTGGCCGCTGAAAATGGGAATCTGAATACGGACCGGGTGACGTTTTCCCAGGAAAGTGTGAATTTTCTGGAGCCGGGAGATGCCTATATCGGGATGCGGGCGGGAGAGGAGATTTCGTTAAAGGACGCATTGTATGGTGTGCTGCTGGCATCGGCCAACGAGGTGTCCTATGCCGTGGCAGAAACGATAGGAACTAAGATGCAGGGAAATGGAAGCGGCTACGAAAAGTTTGTGAAAGCCATGAACGAGAGGGCAGAAAGAGCTTGGCGCAACCGACAGCCATTTTGTGAACCCCACGGACTACAGGATGAGAATCATTACACATCGGCCTACGATATGGCGCTGATTTCTGCGGAATTGTTTGAACATCCGGAGATTTTGGAGATTATGGAGACGTATGAACACACTATCGGGCCGACGAACCTGGTGAACGAGTCCCGGACATTCCAACAGCGGCATGAGATGATGGAGACATGGAATTCACACTATTATGAATACTGCGTAGGCGGTAAGACCGGATATACCGATGAGGCTGGAAACACACTGATTACCCTTGCGGATAATGGAAAGATGCGGCTGATCTGTGTGGAGATGGCGACAAGAGGTCAGCACATTTACGATGATACGAGAAGTCTGCTGGATTATGCGTTTGCAGGATTTAGCCGCCAGGAGGCAAAGAGCAGTATTCTGGAGAGTGCGGAGGAAGATGTGCACGCCACCATTACGGAAAAGGGACCGGTCTATGTGGATTTACCGGTGGGCATTCCTCAGGAGGAGCTTGAATTTGAGACTGGGGAGGAAAACGGGGTTTCCATGCTGTATCTTACCTGGCAGGGACAGACTGTCGGGAAAGTGGCTGCTGATGTGGATGAAAAGGCTGCGCAGAGGGCCGCAGGCGATGGTAAAAAGCCTGGGGTTGTCACATCCGTCAGGAAGATTTTGGAAGAGAGTATTTGGATTGTGATTGGGGCAGCGGCGGTGCTGATTCTCATTGCCGTGATTTTAGTTTTCGTGATCCGGCGCAGGAAAAGGAGCTCCTTTTTGAGGTTGAGCCGGCGCAAACAAAGGAGACAGGAGAGCCAGAGAAGGCGAAGGATGAAGAGAGCTGCAAGAAGAAGCAGAAGACGGGGGCGGAAAAGATGGTAAAAACACTTGACTTGTATAAAAATGATAAAGTATAATAACGAAGTATGGTGGTAATCCATACATATAGATGGAAAAAGCGAAGACGAAGACAGTAGAGCAGAGGTCAAAAGCTGTCAGCGAGCCGGAGAGGGTGGAAGTCCGGTGCGAGTAGAGCCTGTTTGAAGATCACTTCCGAGCTGCAGATGCTGAACGGGAAACTTACTAAGCGCTGCCGGTATTCTGCCGTTATCAAGAACTCATATGAAATGTATGCAGTAACAGGTGGTACAGCGAAAGATGATACTCTCGTCCTATTACAGGACGGGAGTTTTTTGATTTTGGAGGCTCATTTTCGGAACTACATTTAAAATAGAGAAGTCTAATAAAGGAGAGGAAAGCATGTATCAGAAAGTTTCAACCGATTTAAAATTCGTTGACAGGGAAAAGGAAGTAGAGAAATTCTGGGAAGAGAACCAGATTTTTGAAAAGAGCATGGAAAACAGAAAGGAAGGGGAGACATACACCTTTTACGACGGCCCTCCGACTGCAAATGGAAAACCGCATATCGGTCATGTATTAACGCGTGTTATCAAGGATATGATTCCAAGATACCAGACGATGAAGGGAAAGATGGTTCCACGAAAAGCCGGCTGGGATACACATGGTCTTCCGGTAGAGCTCGAAGTGGAGAAGCTTCTTGGACTGGACGGAAAAGACCAGATCGAAGAATACGGTCTGGAGCCTTTTATTGACAAATGTAAGGAAAGTGTCTGGAAATATAAAGGAATGTGGGAGGATTTCTCTGCTACCGTTGGCTTCTGGGCGGACATGGAAGATCCATATGTCACATATGACAACAACTTCATCGAGTCCGAGTGGTGGGCATTAAAGCAGATCTGGGAGAAGAAGCTTCTGTATAAGGGCTTTAAGATCGTTCCTTACTGCCCGCGCTGCGGTACCCCGCTTTCTAGCCACGAGGTAGCACAGGGATATAAAGATGTCAAAGAACGTTCAGCCGTTGTCCGCTTTAAAGTAAAAGGCGAGGACGCTTACATCCTTGCGTGGACGACAACTCCGTGGACGCTGCCGTCTAATGTGGCACTCTGTGTGAATCCAGAGGAGACGTATGCCAAAGTAAAGGCAGCGGACGGCTGTGTATACTATATGGCAGAGGCGCTTCTTGATCAGGTGCTTGGCGGACTTGCAAAAGAAGAGGGCGAGGCGGCTTATGAGATTCTGGAGAAATATGTCGGGACTGATCTGGAAGGGAAAGAATATATCCCTCTCTATGACGGAGCGGCAAAAGCAGCCCAAAAGCAGCATAAAAAGGCATTTTATGTGCTGTGTGATACCTATGTTACACTGACTGACGGTACTGGCGTGGTTCATATCGCACCGGCATTCGGTGAGGACGATGCCAAGGTGGGACGCCGCTATGATATGCCATTTGTACAGTTTGTAGACGGTAAAGGGGAAATGACAGAGGAGACTCCGTTTGCAGGCGTATTTTGCAAGAAAGCCGATCCTATGATCCTGGAAGATCTGGAAAAGAGAGGATTGCTCTTTTCCGCGCCGAAATTTGAGCATAGTTACCCTCATTGCTGGAGATGCGATACTCCGCTGATCTACTATGCAAGAGAGTCCTGGTTTATCCGTATGACAGAGGTGAAAGACGACTTGATCCATAATAATAATACCATCAACTGGATCCCGGAAAGCATTGGAAAAGGGCGCTTTGGTGACTGGCTGGAGAATGTACAGGATTGGGGCATCAGCAGAAACCGTTACTGGGGTACACCGCTCAATATCTGGGAATGTGAATGTGGACACCAGCACGCTATCGGCAGTATTGAAGAGTTGAAATGCATGTCAGACAACTGTCCGAAGGATATCGAGCTTCACCGTCCGTATATTGACGGGGTGACGATTCGCTGTCCGGAATGTGGAAAAGAGATGCACCGTGTACCGGAAGTAATTGACTGCTGGTTTGACAGCGGTTCCATGCCATTCGCACAGCATCACTATCCATTTGAAAATAAGGATTTGTTTGAGCAGCAGTTCCCGGCTGATTTTATCTCCGAGGCGGTGGATCAGACGAGAGGCTGGTTCTATTCCCTGCTTGCAATCTCAACACTGATTTTCAATAAGGCTCCGTACAAGAATGTAATTGTCCTTGGGCATGTGCAGGATGAAAACGGACAGAAAATGAGTATATCCAAAGGGAATGCGGTCGATCCGTTTGAGGCGCTTAAGACTTACGGGGCAGACGCGATCCGGTGGTATTTCTATGTAAACAGCGCACCGTGGCTGCCAAACCGTTTTCACGGTAAAGCAGTGCAGGAAGGTCAGCGTAAGTTCATGGGTACCCTCTGGAATACCTATGCATTTTTTTGTACTGTACGCGAATATTGATGAGTTCGATGCTACAAAATATAAACTGGAATATGAAAAATTGTCTGTTATGGATAAATGGCTGTTGTCTAAGCTGAACACGCTTGTAAAGACTGTGGATGAGAATCTTTCTAATTACCGGATCCCGGAATCCGCAAGAGCGCTTCAGGATTTTGTGGACGATATGAGTAACTGGTATGTAAGACGCTCCCGTGAACGTTTCTGGGCAAAAGGAATGGAGCAGGATAAGATCAATGCATACATGACACTATATACAGCGCTTGTTACGGTATCAAAAGCGGCAGCTCCGATGATTCCGTTTATGACAGAAGAGATTTATCAGAATCTTGTAAGAAGCCTGGATCAGACAGCGCCGGAGAGTATCCATCTGTGCGATTTTCCGGAAGTAAACGAGTCATGGATCGACAGTGAGCTGGAACGCTATATGGACGAAGTACTCAAGATCGTTGTGATGGGACGCGCCTGCAGAAATACGGCTAACATCAAGAATCGTCAGCCGATTGGCAAGATGTTCGTAAAAGGTGTAGAAGAGCTTCCAAAGTACTATCGGGAGATCATTACCGAGGAGCTTAACGTGAAGGAAATGACGCAGACAGAGGACGTCAGGGCGTTTACTACCTACACGTTCAAGCCACAGTTAAAGACTGTAGGACCAAAATACGGCAAGCTTCTTGGGGGTATCAAAAAGAGCTGGAAAGTCTGGACGGCAACCAGGCGATGGACGATCTGGAGAGCAACGGCGAACTGAAATTTAACGTCAATGGTGAGGAAGTTGTCCTGACGAAGGATGACTTGTTGATCGATATGACGCAGACAGAGGGCTATGTATCAGAAAGCGATTATGGCATTACAGTCGTACTGGATACGAATCTGACGCCAGAACTTCTGGAAGAAGGATTTGTGCGCGAGATTATCAGTAAGATCCAGACCATGAGAAAAGAAGCAGCCTTTGAAGTGACAGATAAGATTCATGTAACATATACTGGCAGTGAGAGGGCAGAAGCCGTCTTTACAGACAACTGTACTGAAATCTCAGATGATGTGCTTGCCGTCTCTTTGGAAAAGGCAGAGCCATCAGGCTACGTCAAAGAGTGGAAGATTAACGGCGAGGCTGTTACCATTGGAGTGGCAAAAGAGACGAAGCATAGGATATGTAATATGTTCAGGAAGGGAATAGTAAGATGTACAGTAAAAGATTTGAGAAAGAAGCTTTTAAAGAGGAAGTAAAGAATAACATTAAGAACCTTTATAGAAAAACAATCGAAGAAGCAACCGGCCGGCAGATCTTTCAGGCGGTATCCCTTGCGGTAAAAGAGACGATCATCGATTACTGGCTGGCAACCCAGGCAGAGATGGAGAAGAAGGATCCGAAGATCGTATACTATATGTCCATGGAATTCCTGATGGGACGTGCTCTCGGAAACAACCTGATTAATATGACGGCCTACCAGGAAGTGAAGGAAGCACTGGATGAGATGGGAATCGATCTGAACATCGTAGAAGACCAGGAGCCGGACGCGGCCCTTGGAAATGGTGGTCTTGGCAGACTCGCCGCCTGTTTCCTTGATTCACTTGCTACACTGGGATATCCGGCATATGGCTGCGGAATCCGTTACCACTACGGCATGTTCAAACAGAAGATCGAGAACGGCTTTCAGGTGGAGGTTCCGGACGACTGGCTGAAGGACGGCAATCCCTTTGAGATCCGCCGGGATGAATACGCAAAAGAGGTCCGCTTCGGTGGTGACGTCCGGATCGAGTATGATCCGGTGACAAAGCGCAATAATTTTATTCAAGAGAATTACAGTTCGGTGCGTGCGGTGCCGTACGATATGCCGATCATCGGATATGGAAACCATGTTGTCAATACACTGAGAATCTGGGATGCGGAAGCGATTACTGATTTCCATCTGGATGCATTCAACCGTGGAGATTACCGCCATGCGGTAGAGCAGGAGAATCTTGCCAAGATGATCGTAGACGTGCTCTATCCGTGCGACGATCACTATGCTGGAAAAGAACTGCGTCTGAAACAGCAGTATTTCTTTATTTCCGCAAGCCTCCAGGCACTTCTTGTGCGCTATAAGAAGAAACATGATGACGTTCGCAAACTGCACGAAAAGGTGACGATCCAGATGAACGATACCCACCCGACTCTGGCGGTTGCGGAGTTGATGCATCTGCTCATTGACCAGGAAGGCCTGGAATGGGATGAGGCATGGGATGTGACGACAAAGACTGTTGCGTATACAAATCATACCATTATGGCGGAGGCGCTGGAAAAATGGCCGATTGACCTCTTTTCCAAGCTGCTTCCTCGTATTTACCAGATCATTCAGGAGATCGACCGCAGATTTATCGAGCAGATCCGAGTGAGATTCCCGGGCGATGAGGGCAGAGTGGCAAGAATGGCAATCATCCGGGACGGACAGGTGAAGATGGCGCACCTTGCGATTGTGGCAGGATATTCTGTAAATGGTGTGGCAAGACTTCATACGGAGATTTTGAAACATGAAGAGCTGAAGGATTTCTACGACATGATGCCGGGGAAATTCAACAATAAGACCAATGGTATCACACAGAGAAGATTTCTTCTCCATGGGAACCCGCTTCTTGCGGACTGGGTGACAAAGCACATTGGAGACGGATGGATTACCGATCTGTCTGAGATGAGCAAGCTGAAAAAGTATGTGGATGATCCCAAAGCGCTTGCTGAGTTTGCAGAGATCAAGTACCAGAACAAACTGCGGCTGGCAGAGTATATCCGAAACAATAACGGTATCGAGATTGATCCGAGATCCATATTCGATGTACAGGTAAAGCGTCTCCATGAATATAAACGCCAGTTTTTGAATATTCTTCATGTAATGTATCTGTACAATCAGATTAAAGACCATCCGGAGATGTACTTCTATCCCAGAACTTTTATTTTCGGAGCAAAGGCGGCGGCAGGTTATGTGCGTGCCAAGGAGACAATCAAGCTGATCAACTCTGTTGCGGATGTGATCAATAACGATAAAAGCATCAACGGCAAGATTAAAGTCGTATTCATCGAGGACTATAGGGTATCCAACGCAGAGATTATCTTCGCGGCGGCGGACGTCAGTGAACAGATTTCTACAGCTTCCAAAGAGGCGTCCGGTACTGGTAATATGAAGTTCATGCTGAACGGTGCTCCAACTCTTGGAACAATGGATGGAGCCAACGTGGAGATCGTGGAAGAAGTCGGCATGGAAAATGCATTTATTTTCGGCCTTTCTTCTCAGGAAGTCATTCACTTTGAGAATCACGGCGGCTACAATCCGACGGATATCTATTTTAATGACTGGGATATCAAGCGTGTGGTAGACCAGTTGATTGACGGCACCTATGCAAACGGTAACCGGGAAATGTACCGGGATCTCTACGATTCCCTTGTGAACACACATGGTCGGGAACGTGCAGACAGATACTTTATTCTGAAAGACTTCCGTTCTTATGCGGACGCACAGAAACGTGTGGAAGAGGCGTATAAAGATAGAGAAGCCTGGTCCAGGAAAGCGCTTATGAATGTGGCTTGCTGCGGCAAGTTCTCATCCGACAGAACGATCCAGGAATATGTAGACGATATCTGGCATTTAGATCAGATCAAGGTGGATGCCTAAGACATTCATAACAACGGGAAACAAACAGGAATAAGAATAAAAACCTCTCATATGCTGTATGGGAGGTTTTTTATCTTCGGAAATGGAAAAATATGGCTGTATCCTGTTTCTTTTGATTGCGCTGCCCTATGTGATTACCATTTTATCAATGGTCCGTCCGGTCTCACAGCTCCCAAACAGAAGGAAACGGAAGTATCAGTACAAAGCGGCGGAAACGACCGGATGACAACCATGTCGCTGGATGCGTATGGAATGGGCGTCTTGGCAAAAGAGATTTCAATGGATATGGATATAGAGACGATCAAGGCGCAGGCGGTCATTGTAAGGACTGGCATTTACAAAAGATGACAGAGCAAGAGGAAGGAAAAGAACTCGTCTTTACTGATCCCTTTTATACGGTGGACGAGATGGAGGACGAATGGAAAAGCAAGATGCAGAAAAATTACGCAAGGTTAAAGGAAGCGTGGAATGAGACAAAAGAACGGATCCTTGTCTATGAAGACCAGCCTGCGTATGTGCCATATTGCCGACTGACAAACGGGAAGACGCGGGATGCCAAAGAAGTGCTTGGGACAGATCAGTATCCGTATCTGAAGAGCGTGGACTGTGCGGCGGACAAAAATGCCGAGGACGCATTTCAATCAAAAGAAATCGACGGCACCGGATATGAGATTACCAAACAGGACAGTGCAGGGTATGTGCTGGAAGTAAAACAGGGAGAGAATGTGATTGACGGTGATACATTCCGGAATCAGTGGGAACTGCCATCATCCTGTTATACGATGCGTCAGACAGACAAAAAAACGACTGTCATCACGCAAGGGATTGGTCACGGTCTCGGATTGAGCCAGAATATGGCTGAAGAACTTGCAAAAGAGGGTAAAAGCTATAAAGAAATTTTAGAATATTTTTTGAGGGTACTGTTTTAAAAGAAGTTGCGGAAATTTTGGACAACACAGAATAAGCTTCTTTGTTTCTGGCAAAGATAATGCCAGAGGTGATGAAGATGAACAACAACAAGCGCGCTCCTAAAAACGGCGGGGAGCAAAAATCGGGATGGCAGTCTGTATGGCGGTGGCAGTCGTTCTAACGGGTGTCTATACATTTCAGCAATACAAAAGTAACGTCAAAAATGAGATGGCTAAGATTGAAGAGGAAAGTCAGAAGGAGCTGGAAGAATATCAGAGCGCGGATGCGGGCGATGTGATCAACGAGTCTACAGATGATCTGACAGACGAGGGGCTCTCGGGATTGCCAGAGAACGGCCTGAACGAAGAGACGCAGGATCCGGCGTCCTCTGGCACGGGAACATCCGGGGACGATACACAGTCTGGTCAAAATGATGGTCTTTCCACGCAGGACGGGACAGATACCGGAACAGCCACAGAGAACGGAACGGGGTCCCAGACGCCGGAAAATGGCGGAATGGATACTCAGGAGACAGCAGGCGGCGGAAATGAGATTAATTTCAGCGAAGGGGACAAGCTGATCTGGCCGGTAAGCGGAGCGGTACTGATGAATTACAGTATGGACAAGACCGTGTATTTTTCAACACTGGAAGAGTATAAATATAACCCGGCACTGATTATCGGTGGTGCGGTCAATGATCAGGTAATCTCTGCGGGAAAAGGTATTGTCAAGTCTATAGACAGGACTCCGCAGGAAGGTACAACTGTTACCGTAGATATGGGAAACGGCTATGAAGCGATTTATGGACAGCTCCAAAATGTCCAGGTAAAGACCGGGGACAGCGTGGAGGCGAAGACTGTGCTTGGCTATCTGGCAGAGCCAACCAGATACTACAGCGTGGAAGGATGCAATCTCTATTTTGAATTCCGTAAAGACGGACAGCCGATTGATCCACTTCAGTTTTTGAGTGAGTAGAGGGAAAGACAGGAACAAGCTGTACAGTCAAAAAAGAAAAGATAGTAGAAGATGCCGGCGTAAGGGAATGAGAAGACATTCATCTTGCGTCGGCTTTTTTCTGGGAGTTATAATTTGTGTGGGAATAAACCAATAAGTGGAGGCGTGTGACAATGAGTAATTTGAATCATGCGGATATCGTTAAACAGCAATATGCAACGGAAACAAACCTAAATACAAGAATAGCTATTCACGAAAAGTATTCAACGAACAAAGTTGGATTATGGAATATCTCTCCAAGTTGTTTTCTGGGTATGGTATGGAAGAGAGCACAAACAAAAATTTCACACTTCAAAATGGAGGCAAAATATTAAGTAAATTTTTCTCAAAGGTTGAAAAGTTAGAATATATGGATTCGCTGGCAGTAACAAATGTAAATGATATGGTCGAATATATTTATTCGTTGTCCAGCATGGCGCTGCTGTGGAATGTCCCAAAGCAGTACATTAAGAATATTCTGATGCGGCAAACTTCCAATGGAGTATTACATGTGCCGAAAGAATATGGGATGTTTAGAGCGGCGTAGAAAAAACTCTAAAAGACAATGTGATTTTTCTAATCTCCAAAGGAATTCATTATGATTATTATATTTCTTTATCCAGCCTTGTAAGTTGGCTTTTGCACAAATTCCATATTTTTACATATATCATCCTGGAATCCTCGTCCCGCATGGTAATCCAGGACTGCTTGTTGTTTCGGTTCTCTTCTGGTGTGGATGTGAAGAGTTGCTTTTGGACTATTAGAGGGGGATTAAGAATGATTTGATATCTGTTAAAAAACGATTAAGGTGGTTGTATTCTGCAGACGAAGTGTTATAACTAATGCAAATCATAAAAACGGGAGCATTGCCTTATGAAAAAATGGGATTTGTGAAAAGCGAAAAGGAAAATGAACGGCGAATTGCGCTTCTTCCTGATGATATGGATGATCTCAAGGATTTTGAGGATTATCTGGTCTTTGAGACCGGATATGGGAAGGAGTTTGGAATTGATGATAAAGAATATCAGGCAAACGGCGCACATACAGCCGCCAGGGAAGAGATTCTAAGAACCTGTGATATCGTGTGTGATCCGAAAGTGGGAGACGCAGAATATCTCGGAGAACTGAAAGAGGGGCGCACTCTTTTCGGATGGGTGCATCCACATGTATGTGAAGAGGTAAAACAATTCTTCTGAGAAAAAGTTCGAAGTATATGCCTGGGAAGAAATGATGGAAGAAGGGATGCAGGTATTCTATAAAAATAATGTACTTGCCGGAGAATCAGCGGTCAGGCATGCCTGCCAATGCTATGGAATGCTTCCGGCCGGAAAACGTGCCGCAGTGATTGGAAAGGGAAACGCGGCTTTGGGAGCAGTGAAAGCACTGACTCAGGATGGCGCAGAAGTAATTGTATATGGCAGAAACCAGGAAGAAAAATTACGAATGGATATTGGAGAATTCGATATTCTTGTCAATGCAGTATTATGGGATCCGAAACGAAAGGATCATATTATAGATAAAGAGACATTGTGCCATGCGAAAAAAGAGGCGCTTCTGATTGATGTAAGCTGCGACAAGGCGGGGGCAGTGGAAACTTCCTATCCAACTACATATGAATGTCCCCTCTATGTGGAAGAGGGCGTGGTTCACTATTGTGTGGATCATACTCCCAGTATTTATTACCGGACGGCATCTTCCTATATCAGCGAACAGGTCAAACGATTTGTACGGCCGCTGGTGACAGGTGAAGCAGACCGGATTTTGGAGAGCGGCTGTGTTATCAGGGGCGGACATATGCTTCTAAAAGAGAGCTGCCGGTAAATCGGAAGAAGGCATAGAAAGGCGGTAAATGGAGTTATGATTGGAAGTGTATATGCGCTGATTCCCCGGTGCTTGTTATTGTTATGGTAATTGCTACAAAGAAGATTATTCTTTCCATCTTTTCAGGAATTGTCATTAGTGCCCTTATGATTGAGAATTTTCAACTTCTTCCAGCAATGAAAAATATTGTGGAGGAAGCAGTAGGCATTTTTTATGAGGATGGGGCTGTAAATACAGACAATATTCTGCTGATTTTATTTATTCTTGGTCTTGGAATGGTAACGGCATTTATTGAAAAAATGGCGGTGCGGCAGGATTCGCACGTTGGGCACAAAAGCGGGTCAAAAGTGCGGGAATGGCGCAGATGATGGCGGTAATTTTAGGTATCCTCATCTTTATCGATGATTATTTTAATGCCCTTACAGTAGGGGAAGTATCAAGAGGGCTGACAGATCGTTACAAGGTATCCAGGGAAAAGCTGGCTTATCTGATTGACTCAACAAGTGCTCCGGTATGTTCGATTTGTCCGTTGTCAAGCTGGGGAGCGTATATTATTGCATTGTTTGCGGTTTTACTGCCTCGTACGGCAGCCCCGCTTAATCAGTTTATCCATACGATCCCTTACAATTTTTACGCTATTTTTGCACTGAGTGTAGTTGGACTGAGCGCATGGTTTAATATCAATGTCGGAAAAATGAAGGATGTGGCGTCAATTTACCGTCAGGAGAGAGCCATAAGACATGCCGAGACAATGGTACAAAAGAGGGAGAAGAAAAAGCATCTGATCTGGTGGTGCCGATTGTTTTGCTGGCAGGAATCAGTTTTTGTATGATGTTTCTGACAGGACTTATCGCATCCGGGAGTTTTGATATTTTCCGTATTCTGGAAAATGCGTCTACCTATCTGTCTTTGCTCCTGGGATGTGTGGCGGCATGTATTTATTGTGGTATCCGTTACTTTAAGCTTCACGGTAAGCATCCGGTCATGGTGGCTGCGGAGGGTATCCGGGCAGTGGCGGGGGCGACAAGCGCACTTCTGTTTGCGTGGGTGTTGATCGATATGATCTCTGCATTGGAAGCGGGAACCTTTCTTTCAGGACTGATCGTAAAATATGCAGTACCGGCGGTACTTCTTCCGTTTCTGTTATTTCTTTTGTCGGGGGTAATGGCATTGGCAACTGGTTTTTCCTGGGGTGTGTTTGGAATCATGCTGCCGATCAGTGTACAGATCACACAGTCCCTGAATATGCCGGCTGAAATGATATACTGCTGTCTGGGCGCAGTGCTGTCAGGATCAGTTTTTGGGGATCATTGTTCCCCAATTTCAGATACAACCATCCTATCGAGTGCAGGCGCTCAATGCCGGCATGTGGATCATGTTGTTTCACAGATGCCGTACGCAATTTTTCCGGAGGAATTGCGGCATTAGGTTTTTTGGTGGTGGGTTTGACGGAAAGTCTCGTCCTTGCATTTGCTGTCCAGATTTTAGCATTAGTTTTATCGGCAATTCTATTCCGGATTTCTGCAATGAGAAGAAGCAATGTAAAGAAAATAGATACAAGAAGGCGAACAGTTCCGGGTGTATAATGACGGGCGTCTCTCAAAATCTGTTTGACAACAGCGAACAAAATGTGCTACCATATCCAAGTAAAAATAAATGTGAAATGAAGATCATATGGTTTTCCTGTTTCAGCATTAAACAGGCATATGATCTTTTTCTGTTCTTGGGACGTGAAAGAGTAAGGAGAGATGAGATGGAAAAGACAAACGATTTTATGAAAACGGGAAAGGTGTTTCCTCTTTTAATGTCGATGTCAGTGCCGATGATGATTTCCATGCTAATCCAGTCATTGTATAATATTGTCGACAGTATTTATGTGTCGAGGCTTGGAACGGATGCACTGACAGCGGTTTCCCTTGCGTATCCGCTGCAAAATGTGGTAACATCCGTAGCCGTTGGAATTGGAGTGGGGATCAGTTCTGCCATAGCCATTCACCTGGGCGCAGGGAGAAAGGAAAGGGCGAATCAGGCGGCGACAATTGGAATGGCACTGACAGTGATTCACTGCATCTTGTTTGTGCTTCTTGGTATCTTTGTGACAAGGCCGTTTCTTGCTATGTTTACGAAAAATGATGGCATCGTGGATTTGGCATGCGATTATACTTATATTGTCCTCTGTCTGTCTTTTGGGTGTCTGCTTCAGATTGCTTTTGAGAAGATCTTCCAGGGAATCGGGGAAATGAAGATCACGATGATCTTGTTGGCCACAGGGGCGATCATTAATATTATCCTGGATCCGATTATGATTTTCGGACTTCTGGGCTGTCCGGCTATGGGGGTGAAGGGCGCCGCCTATGCAACGGTAATCGGTCAGATTACAGCATTTCTGCTCTACATCGTTGTTTACAAAAGACGTCGGTTTGCGGTAGAGATTCATCCGAAATATCTTAAATTTGAAAAAAGTATGATTCTTCAGATTTACAGTGTGGGAATCCCGTCCAGTATTATGATGACCCTGCCATCCATCCTCGTCAGTATTCTGAACAGGATTTTGGGAGGCTTTTCTGATGTATATGTTGCGGTCCTGGGTGTTTATTTTAAACTTCAGACTTTTATCTATATGCCGGCGAACGGAATTGTTCAGGGATGCGTCCGCTGGTTGGTTACAATTACGGAGCAGGAGAGAAAGAGAGAGTAAAAAGCATTATCCGTTACAGTTTGCTTTCAGCAGGGTGTATTATGTTGATCGGTACAGTGTTGTCCCTTGCGATACCGGGGCAGATCTTTGCGCTGTTTGATGCGGAAGAATCGCTTTTGAAAGCGGGGATTCTGGCACTCCGGCTGATCAGTCTGGGATTTCTGGTATCCACCATCGGAGTCATTTATTCGGGAGTGTTTGAATCTCTTGGAGAGGGCAAACATTCACTTCTGATTTCACTTCTCAGACAGTTTATCATTACGATCCCGTGTGCTGTGGCATTGTCCGCTGTCTGGGGACCTGCAGGAGTCTGGGCGTCTTTCCCGATCGGAGAGGTCTGTGCGTCCGTGGCGGCACTGATTCTCTTGAAGCGTTATCAGGGGGGGGAGCATACGCACCTTTCTAGGAGGAAACATGAAAAAACAGAAGGAAGAGAAAAATTTTACTTATATTTTAAAATGCAGCGACGGTACTTTTTTATACCGGGTGGACCAACGATCTGAAAAAACGTTTGAAAGCCCACAATGAGGGGAAAGGGGCAAAATATACGAAGACCAGGCGTCCGGTGGCTCTGCAGTACTACGAAGTATTTGCTTCTAGGGAAGAGGCGATGCGGCGGGAGTATCAGATCAAGCGTCTTCCCCGGAAACGCAAAGAAGAATTGATCGAGAATTACCAGGAGTATCAAAAGAAAGCCAGACAGGACATGAAATAGGATATCAAAAGAAAACCCGGCCTGACAGGACTCGGACCGGGAAAAGGTCACGCAGAGGCGTGGCCTTTTTTAAAGTACAAAGGCGTACATTACAATGAAGTGGCACATGCTTCCGCCCATTACGAAGAGGTGGAAGATCTCGTGAGAACCGAAGTTTTTATGGCGGTTATTGAAGATTGGGAGCTTCAATGCATAGATAATGCCGCCGATCGTGTAGATGATACCGCCTGCCAGAAGCCAGCCAAACGCTGCCGGTGAGAGAGCATTTAAAATCTGGGTGAAAGCGAGGACACAGGTCCAGCCCATTCCAATGTAGAGAATGGAGGATACCCATTTCGGACAGAATACCCAGAAGGCTTTCAGGATAATTCCCACAAGCGCAATTCCCCATACAAGGGAAAGGAGGATGACTCCTGTTCGGCCTTTCAGTGTAATCAGGCAGATCGGGGTGTAGCTTCCAGCAATCAGAATAAAAATCATCATGTGGTCAATTTTTTTTAAAATCGTATTGGCCTTCTCCGATAAGTCAAAAGTATGATAAGTGGTGCTTGCCGCATACAGTAAAATCAGACTGAGCGCATAAATGGTTAATGAGATAAGGTAAATATGATCTGGCTCCCTTGCGGCTTTAATCAGCAGCGGGACTGCCGCAAAAATAGCCATCAGCATACCGATAAAATGAGTAATTGCACTTCCTGGATCTTTGAGATGTTTGTTATGTCTGTTCATAGTCTTGCCTCCCTCTGAAAACATATTCATAGAACAACATGTAGTTTTTAAAACCATATAATCTATATGCTAATATTATATCCGTTATTCCCAAAAATCAATAGTAAATTTCTTAAAAAAAGAACGGGGCATACTGGACTGGTTAAAAATGATAAAACTGGATATTTTAATAAATCCAGTTCGGTGATAAGATAGGGCAAGAAACAGGAAGAGAGGGATGAATGATGAATCAAAGACATCGATTAACAGTAAAACTTGCACAGACCGCCATATTTGCAGCGTTAAGTTATGTGGCTTTTGTATTGCAGATTAAGATTCCGGTGCCGGGAGGAGACGCGACGTCCATTCACGCAGGGAATGCTTTTTGTGCGCTGGCGGCGCTGATTCTTGGTGGCGGCTACGGCGGACTTGCCGGAGCAATCGGAATGACGATTGGAGATCTTTTGGATCCAATCTATATTGTAGGGGCGCCGAAGACCTTTATCTTGAAATTTGCCATCGGACTGATTGTTGGACTTGTAGCGCACCGTGTCGCAAAAATCAATGAAAGTACGGATAAGAAATACGTGATGAAGTGGAGTGTTCTGGCATGTGTCGCAGGACTGGGATTCAATGTTTTTGCGGATCCGATTTTCGGTTATTTCTATAAACAGTACATTTTAGGGCAGCCGCAGCAGATGGCGGAGACACTTGCTAAAATCAACGGTGCGGCGACACTGATCAATGCGATCGTATCTGTAGTCCTAGCCGGAGTTCTTTATAACGTGCTTCGCCCGGTACTTCTAAAGAGCGGTATGCTTATGAAAGAAACGAAACGGACGAAGGCGGTATAGAGATGAAAGATCAGAAAATCAAAACCTTAGTCAGTATGGCATTTTTTACCGCTGTCACCTTTCTGGGAATTCAGGCATTTCGAATTCCGGTTCCGGCTGTGGTCGGGACGCCGTTTATTCATTTTGGACATGTATTTGTAGTGATGGGGATGCTTCTCCAGGGAGGAAAAAAAGGCGCGGTCACAGGGACGGCTGGTTTGCTGATCTTTGACCTGCTGAATGGATATGTCCAATCGATTCCGCAGGTATTTGTGGAGACGATTGTCAAGTGCCTTTTGGTGGGAGCACTGTTCGCCTGGTTCCAGAGACGTGCGGGAAGTGACCGTAAGAAAGAGTACAAAGGAGTGGTAATCTGTAGTGTTCTTTATGCGATACTGAATATTCTGATTGAATGGGCGATGGGAATTGTCGGGCTCGTCGTTACCGGAAGCGGCATTGGCGCTGCAGTGGCAGCCTCCACAGCTTCTATTCCGGCTACGATATTCAATGCGGTATTTATGGCTGTGGCAGTAAGCCTGCTGTATGTGCCAGTGAAACAGATCTATCAGAAAATAATGTAAAAGAATGCCCTCCTTCCAGGATCTGCTGTATAGATCCGGGAAAGAGGGCAGTTTTATTCTATGGGTGATTTTAATAGTTCTCTACTTTTCTTTCAAAGTAAGCTCTCGGATGAGCACATACCGGACATACTTCCGGAGCCTCTTCGCCTTCGTAAAATATATCCGCAGTTGTTACATTTCCAACCAAGAGGAGCGTCGCCTTTGAATGTATTGCCTGCTTCAAATGTAGCCAGAATCTTGTTGTAGCGTTTCTCGTGGGAAGCCTCAACCTCTGCTACAAGCTCGAACTTAGCGGCAAGTTCATCGAATCCCTCTGCCTTTGCTTCCTCAGCCATGGTCTTGTACATGTCTGTCCACTCGTAGTTCTCTCCAGCAGCAGCGTCTTTCAGGTTGTCTGCTACATCGCCGATTCCGTGGAATTCTTTGAACCACATTTTAGCGTGCTCTTTCTCCTGATTTGCTGTCTCTTCAAAGATATTCGCCATCTGTACATAACCGGCTTTTCTTGCCTGAGAAGCATAGAATGTATACTTATTTCTTGCCTGAGATTCTCCCGCGAATGCGGTCATCAGGTTCTGTTCTGTTTTTGTTCCTTCGTATTTAGACATCTTTTTCCTCCTTCAATGACTGATTTCGGGACGATTCCAAAGAACCGTCCCATGAAATATAACAATTAGGTATATCTTAGCCGAAGTATCTCTTAAGGAGTCCTTCAAATGCTCTTCCGTGGCGAGCCTCATCTCTTGCCATCTCGTGAACCGTGTCATGGATCGCATCGAGGTTTGCTGCTTTCGCACGCTTTGCAAGGTCGAATTTACCTGCAGTCGCACCATTTTCAGCTTCTACACGCATTTCAAGGTTTTTCTTAGTGCTGTCTGTAACAACTTCGCCTAATAATTCAGCGAATTTTGCAGCATGTTCAGCTTCTTCCCAAGCAGCTTTCTCCCAGTATAAACCGATTTCTGGATATCCTTCTCTGTGAGCAACTCTAGCCATTGCTAAATACATACCAACTTCAGAGCATTCACCCTGGAAGTTTGCTCTTAAATCAGCCATGATGTCTTCGCTGGATCCCTGAGCAACACCTACAACGTGTTCAGCAGCCCATGTTCTCTCTCCAGCCATCTCCTGGAACTTCTCAGCAGGAACATGGCACTGCGGACATTCTGCCGGCGGATTTTCTCCTTCATAAACATAACCACATACACTACATACCCATTTTGTCATAATTAAAATCTCCTTTTCTTTCTAATCCTTAGTTTGTTTGAAAACAGTAATAATTACTGATATCAATATAGCACTTTTGCCGATGATTGTCAATTCCTATTTTGGAATTTATAAATTTTTCATATTTGCGTCGTGTTCACATCGCAGCCGCTTCGGAATGACTGTGAAGGCACCTATTGCATTTCCGTAAAAGGTAATGCTGTTTGATTCGATGATCCCGTCAAAGGATTCATTGGCGATCTGGTTGATTTGCCTTATACATTCCATATTCATATCTTTCATGCATCCACACTCGGTGCAAAAGAAATGATAGTGCGGGACAGTACGTCCATCAAAACGGTCCGCGCCGTCCGGAGTCGGTATTTTAATAATCTCGCCCATATCGGGGAGAAGATTCAGGTTGCGGTACACGGTTCCAAGGCTGATATTTGGAAACTGCTCTTTTACATGGGGATAAACCATGTCGGCAGTAGGATGTGCATTTGTATGCATCAGGTAGTCCTTAATTGATTCGCGCTGCCTGCTGTATTTTAATGCTGTCAACGGAACCCCTCCCTTCATTTAATAATAATAACAATTACTATATTTATAGTAAAAAAAAACTCGAAGTTTGTCAGGAAGAAATCAAAAAGAATCTGTGCCCGGAGGGAAAACCTTCTTGACAAAGAAACGAAATATGTTAGAATACAAAACGTAATATTTGTAACAAATATGTAATAATTACGAAAGAAAATATACATAACTATAGAAGAAGGAGGATTCAGATTATGCATATGAGTTTTAAAAAGGACTGGTAATCGCCATGACGGCCGGACTGCTGGGGACAAACGGGCTACACGCTAAGGCGTCGGATAGTTTGGAACAGGCAGAAACTGCCGTATGTCAGACAGAAAACATAACATTTCCAACCACAAATGGCGTTCTGCGGACAAGCGGACTATTTACACCGGTACAGAATACAGAAGAGGAAGATACTTCCATTATAGTAGAAGAGACAGACAACGAGGATTTCATCGTAAAAGAGCAGAACGGAAAATACGAGAACACCGGTTTTGTCAATCTTTCTTCTGATTATTTATATGTCAGAAGCAGTACATCCGATGACAGTGACTGGACAGGAAAGCTTTATCCGGGGAATGTCGTTACACTGGAGGGCCCGGTGGGAGAATGGACAGCAATCCGTTCTGGTAATGTAACCGGATTTGTGAGGTCGGAAAATCTGTTGGAGATGAAAAGCGCACAGCAGAAGATCCGCCAAATGGAGGCCGAAGCCTTGAAAAACGGTACGGAAGTAACTTTTTCCTATGGGGAAACGAAGGAAGAGGAGGCTTCAAGACTACAGGCTGAGGCAGAACAGCAGGGCACGGGAAGAGGCGGAGAGAAAGCAGGCACAAAGACAGGCTGTGGTGGATTACGCATGCCAATTTATTGGCAACCCTTATGTCTGGGGAGGGACGAGCCTCACAAACGGAGCGGACTGTTCCGGATTCGTGCAGTCGGTCTATGCACACTTTGGTGTATCCCTTCCAAGAACATCCTCAGCACAGAGAAGTGCGGGATACGCAGTATCCTATTCGGAGGCACAGCCGGGAGATATCATTTGCTATAATGGCCATGTAGGTATTTACTCTGGAAATGGACAGATTGTCAACGCCCAGGATCCGGCGCATGGGATTGGAATTTCTCCTGCTACCTATACAAGTATTGTGACAGTAAGAAGAATCTTCTAAACAGGACAAAAGAGAAAAAAATTGCAAATAGGCAAAATGCACAAATTTGTAATATATTGTAAAAAAATGGAAAACGGGGTAAAAATCGTTTTCCACATCAAAATTGCAAAAAAAAAGGGTAAAATAGCGTTGTTTTCGAAGTTATCCCCATTATCCACATAAAAACTTGTGAATTGTGGGGATAACTTCTGCCTTTTAAAAGAACGAATGTTTTGTGGAGATGCAATAAAATTAATTTTTTGTCGAAAAACCGGAAAAAAAGGTTGACATTCCCATAATCAAACGATGGGGTGTGGGAGAAATAAAATATAGAAAATTCTGACAATTTTATGTGGCAATTTAGCTGGGAACCTGAGTTTTATGGGTGAATAGTTACACATTTCGTAGAAGAAGCGCACCTTTTGGGTTGCGAATTAGAAAAAAATGGTATTATAATAAGGATTACGTAAATCCAAGTAAATAAGGAGGAATTTAAAATGTCTTATCAGGTAGAGAAAACTACGACGATCGGCGAAGTTGTTAATACACATCCGGAAGTAGCTCCAATTCTTATGGAAATCGGAATGCACTGTCTTGGATGTCCGGCTTCCCAGATGGAATCTCTGGAAGAGGCTGCCATGGTGCATGGCATTGACGCTGAGTTATTAGTAGAAAAGATCAACGCTTTCTTAAAAGCAAACGAATAAAAGATAGAAAAGAACACCGTCCGCAGGTGAGTAAGTCCTGCGGACGGTGTTTTTGTTTTAAAGTTTGGCAAGATGCTGGATGGCTGTCTGAGTATAGATCGTCTCACAGTGCTCTTCCAGGTAAGCAAGAGACGCTGGAGTACTCTTCTCCAGAATACCATATTCTGTCAGCATGTTGCAGATTTTGCTGAAATCACTCTTCGTATGGCTGGACTGTGTGAGTGCCAGAACAAAGAATCCGTCAGACGGATCTTTATAAAGGGTATTGACCCCATGATACATAGGTGAGAGGAGATGCGCTGCGTCAAGTACTCGGTCAAGAGAGCCGAACGAAAAGAGACGGATGGCAGTCCCGACGGACGACTCGGTCCGGACGAGCTTTCCAGGCATCTCTGCCACTGCTTCTTTCACCTTGTTGAGAAGCTGCAGAAAATCCTCTGCGCCCTCCAGCTTGTCTGGGAGGGACTTCCTGGCTGTATCTGTATCATCAAACGGGGAAGGAGCGAACTTGGAAAACCGGGTGTCCAGCTCCTCCGGATCTTCTACCTTTGTGATGATGAGCACGATGGAATCCGACGAGGATGGGATCGCCTCGATCATAAGCGGGATATCGTCAGCCTCGAATCCGAACTCGAAAGCAGCCTGCTGCATCATATCGTGGAAAAGTGATTTCGCCTTTTCGGTACCGTAGGCAAGCTCGCTGATCTTTAAGTGTCTGTCCTCCAGATCGGCACGTGTCAGGGTACAACGGATTTGATTTTCATTGATCTTTTCAATTTTCATATCATCACTTCCTACCTGTAAATAATCTTATACGAACTCAATAGTAGTATAAACAAAAAATAAAATTATGTAAATAAATTTTAGAAAAAAATACTTGCAATTAAGGGAAACAGGAGTATAATAACAGGTCAAGAGGTAGTATTCCCGAATGACTGCGTTTACAGGCAAAGGAGGGGATATTTACAGGATCTATTTTTGGTCAGCATGTTCCGCATCGATTTAGATGCAGTGTCGGCCATGATTTTCTTGCGAAAAGCATATCTGTGCCAGTTCGATAGAGTCAAAATAGAGCATATCACAATTATTCTCAGGTTATATTCATTAAAATCACACAAAAGACACTCAATAACAGATTTCTAAGATATAAAATTTTGAAAAATAACGGGAACAATGCTACCTTTTTCAGCATATGGGGTATCATAAATAATATATCACAATCAGTAATTGATGCACTTCACAGGGAGATACTCCGGCCGCAGTCATACTGAAATGGTTTTTCAGAGTTTATGTTTCGGGTTACAGGAAAGAAAAATGGGAAATGGTAGAGAGAGCGACGTCATAGAAGACGAGGAATGCAGGCGTCTGTTTGCAGAACTCTCGGAATATGAACGGATGGGCGTCCGGATGAAGATAGATGGGCATCCGGCCAGTCCGCTTCAGATCGCGTCCGAATACGCCGTGAAGGAAAATCTCACTTATATGAGAGATTACGTGGCGGATGAGGAAGGAAAGGTAAAAGAAGTCAGGTTTGTAAAACTATCGGATAAAAAATGAACATGCGATGACCCCCCTCTACGCAGAAGTTACAGCGAACGGAGTCGAAAATATCAAAATTTTTAATGACGTGCAGAGGAAATCTTGATATAATGTGAGCGTATACAGGAGGTATGGACAGGGATGAAAGACGAGGCAAGAGGAGACCGGATGAACGGCCGGACAGACGCAATGTAAAACCGGCACAGCAGCAGGATCCAAGACGCCGTAATCAGGAACTCAGGCGCAGGAAAGAAATGGAAATGAGGCGCCGTATCCGAAAGCGCAGAAAGAGAAGAAAGCGCATCCTGGTTCTTCTTCTGCTCTTACTTATCTTGGCTGTCGCGGCAGGAATCGTATTATGGATCAGATATGGCCCGTCGAAGGAAAAGGCTGATAAAAATGAGTATTTTGGTATTAATGCCACCAACCAGGTGGGGATGACGATCGACAACCAAATTCCTGAAGTAAAGAGCATGAAAGAAGGAAGCCAGATTTATCTGGATTTCGATTCTGTACACGATTATGTGAATCAGAGATTTTATTGGGACTCAATGAAAACAAACTGCTTTATACCTTACCGGATCAGACGCTTAGTATACCGGCGGGAGCAAGCGAGTTTAGTTCCGGGAACGGGACGCAGGCCAGAGACTATGAAATTGTAAAAATGGAAAATGATACCGTCTATCTTGCGCTGGATTTTGTAAAGGAATTTACAGACATGACTCTGGATGTTTACGAAAATCCGGACAGGGCGGTGGTCGTGACGAACAAGGACGAAAACCATGCCCAGGTGAAAAAGAATACGGAAGTCCGTATCTTGGGAGGCGTAAAGAGCCCGGTGTTGACTGAGATTAAAAAGTCAGATGATGTGGTAGTGATCGAGGAGGCAGGAGATTGGGTGAAGGTCAGGACAAGCGACGGCTACATCGGTTATGCCAAGTCAGATGCACTTGGAAAAGCTGAGGCACAGGTGCGAGAGTCTGAGTACGATGAACCGGAGTACACCAGCATCCATAAGGACTATAAGATCAACCTGGCATGGCACCAGGTGACAAGTCAGGCGGCCAACGCAAATATAGCGTCCGTTATCGAGGGAACGTCCGGACTTACTACCATTTCCCCGACATGGTTCTCTATTCAGGACACAAGCGGGAATCTTTCCTCACTGGCAAACAGCGATTATGTCAACACGGCACACCAGGCAGGGCTGGAAGTATGGGGATTGATTGATAATTTCACTAACCAGGTCGACACGCTCGCAGTATTGAGTAATACACAGAGCCGTGCGAATATGATAAGCCAGCTTATTACTCAGGCGCTTAATACAGGTCTGGATGGCATCAATGTGGATTTTGAGCAGATCACAGAAGAGATGAGCGATCATTATATTCAGTTTGTAAGGGAATTATCCGTCGAGTGCCGTAAAAACGGCCTGGTTCTTTCGGTGGACAACTATGTGCCTGGATTCACAAGCCATTATAACCGGGAGGAACAGGGTGTTGTGGCGGATTACGTGATTATTATGGGATATGACGAGCATTTTTCCGGTTCAGAGGAAGCCGGATCTGTCGCATCTATTGATTTTGTAAAAGAGGGTATCACGGAGACACTCAAAGAAGTACCGAAGGAAAAAGTGATCAACGGACTTCCGCTCTTTACAAGGCTGTGGATCGAGTCGTCCGAGGGCCTGACGAGTCAGGCGATTGGTATGCCGGATGCGGAGAAAGCCGTATCAGGCGCAGGCGTTACCCCAACCTGGGATGAGACGACACAGCAGAACTATGCAGAATGGAATGCGGACGGAAACACGTACAAAATCTGGCTTGAAGACGAGTCTTCCCTGGAGGCCAAGCTCAAGGTGATGAAGGAGTATGATCTCGCCGGAGCGGCTGAATGGAAGATCGGATTCGAAAAGGACGGTATCTGGGAGCTGATTGCCCAGTACATCAAAGGATAATAAAGATACAACTAAATACAGATTTCTCTGTGCGGTAGTACAGGGAGAGAAGCGTGCCGCCCGGTGGGAAGTCCTTCCAGGGCGGCGCTTGTTACTTTTTAAAGAAGTGTGTTTGCGTGAACCGCCTAGGAACCTGGGAAAGGCAGATATATCGTACAAGCAGTACTCATATATTTTTTAAGAGCATGGAAGTACAGGGGAGTTTCTGTATGGGTGATAAGGTGAAATGGATACTTGCACTTCTTTTTCTGGTGCTGGTATTGATCGGAATCCGGAAGGTGGAGAGTATTGTGACACAGGGGAGGTAAAAACCGGGCAGGCGGATGTGGTAATTGACGCCGGACATGGCGGGAAGGATCCTGGAAAAGTAGGAGTAAATGACGCATTAGAAAAGGACATTAATCTGCAGATTGCGAAGAAGCTGCAGGAGGAACTGGAGTCCCGTGGCATTTCGGTGCTGATGACACGTGAGGAGGATAAAGGACTCTATGATGAAGATGCAGATAATAAGCAAGTGCAGGACTTAAAACGAAGGGTAGAACTGATTAATGAGACGGCACCTGCACTTGCGGTCAGTATTCACCAAAACAGCTATCCCTCCCCGGATGTCAGTGGATCCCAGATTTTTTACTTCGAACACTCCAAAGAGGAGAGGAAATGGCAAATACGGTACAGAAACAGATAGAAAATCTTGAGGGAATAAAAACCGTCCGATCAAAGGGAATGATACCTATTATTTGCTGCGGCGGACGGAAGTTCCGACGATGATTATCGAGTGCGGCTTTTGAGCAACCAGGAGGAAGCTACCAGGCTTGCGGAAGAATCTTACCAGGAGACGCTGGCAAAAGCGATTGCGGACGGAATTGAAGAATGTCTGAGATCAGCGGGTTCAGAGAATGACTGAGGCAGAGGGTTTCGAAATAGGAATGAGTATGCTATAATAGATGGCATGAAAACGAAAATAGAAAAAATTGACAGAATGCAAATCGATGAAGCAATTATGGAGGAAGCGGGACAGATCATAAAGCAGGGCGGCCTGGTCGCATTCCCGACGGAGACCGTTTACGGCCTGGGGGCAAATGCGCTTGACGAGGAGGCGGCGAGAAAAACGTATACGGCTAAAGGCAGACCCTCTGACAATCCGTTGATTGTACATATTGCGGAGAAAAGTGCGCTGGAGGAGATTGTGGAGGAGCTCCCGGAGGAGACGAAGGCACTGACAGACCGGTTTTGGCCGGGTCCGCTTACCTTGATTTTAAAGAAAAACGCAAGAGTACCGTACGGGACGACAGGAGGACTGGATACTGTGGCTGTGCGGATGCCGGATGATCCAATCGCGCTGGAGCTGATCCGTAGAGGCGGCGGCTATGTGTCCGCGCCAAGCGCCAATACATCGGGGCGGCCGAGTCCGACAACAGCACAGCATGTGGCGGAGGATCTGGACGGAAAGATTGATATGATCCTTGATGGGGGTAATGTCAATATTGGGGTAGAATCGACGATTGTGGACATGACGAGCACACCGCCGATGATTCTGCGGCCGGGTGCGGTGACAAAAGAGATGTTGGAAGAAGTGATCGGTGAGGTGGAGACTGACCGGACGCTCCTTTCAGAGAACAGCCCTCAGGCGCCAAAGGCGCCGGGGATGAAGTACCGCCATTACGCACCCAAAGCACAGATGATTTTGATTGAGGGGTCCCCGTCTGATACAGTACTTGCGATCAAACAGCTCGCATATGATAAGGCAGTGTTCGGACGGAAGGAAATGGCGAACCATACCGGATAGGAATCATTGCTACGGCGGAGACAATGAGCCAGTACACTTATGGGACAGTGAAGAGTATCGGAAGCCGGGAGAATCGGAGGACAATTACGAAAAATCTGTATGGAATCCTCCGGGAGTTTGATGAAGAGGGCGTTGATATTATTTACAGCGAAGGATTTTTCGGCGAGGCCATTGATGCGGCGATTATGAACCGTCTGTTAAAAGCGGCGGGACACAAAAGGATTCCGGCCTCGGAGATTTTAAAGCTCAGACATACCGCAAGATTATCTTTGTCAGCAAGGATGACAACTGCCGCGGCCCGATGGCAGAGCGGCTGTTCCAGAGACAGACACTTCTCCAGGAGTATGATATTGAGTCCCGGGGCATGATCGTACTTTTTCCGGAACCAATGAATCCTAAGGCGGAAGAGATTATGCGGAGAAATGAGGTAGATATATCCGAACACGAGGCGCTTGCTTTTGAGGAGAAGGATATCACGCCGGACACACTGATTCTTACAATGGAGAAAGCACAGAAGAGAAAGATCATTACTGAATACGGATTTCATCCGAATATTTTCACCCTCAATGAATATATTGATGAGGAGAAAGAAGTAGAATCCATGTACGGGAAGTCCCTGGAGGAATATGAGGCAGGATACCTGGAACTGGAAATTTATATGAGAAAACTGGCCAGAAAGCTGAATACGGAGGCAAAGGAAAAATGGGAAGAGTACATATAATGGATCACCCGCTTGTACGGCATAAGATCGATTATATCCGCCGGAAAGAAGTAGGGACGAAGGAGTTCAGAGAGATGATTGAGGAGATCGCCATGCTGATGTGCTATGAGGCGACGAGAGATCTGAAGCTTGCGGATGTGGAGATTGAGACTCCGCTTTGTAAGATGACGGGCAAGGAGTTGGCAGGGAGAAAGCTGGCTGTTGTGCCGATTCTTCGTGCCGGACTTGGCATGGTAGAGGGAATTCTCAAGATGATCCCGGCCGCAAAGATCGGGCACATCGGACTTTACCGGGATCCGGACACCCTGATGCCGGTGGAGTATTACTGTAAGCTTCCGTCTGACTGTGACAAGCGGGAGGTATTTGTCGTAGATCCGATGCTTGCTACTGGAGGATCCAGCTCCGAGGCGCTTGCCATGCTGCAGCAAAAAAGGGCGTCAAGAACATGACGTTCCTCTGTATTCTGGCCGCACCGGAGGGACTGGAGAAGCTTTCAAGGATCATCCGGATGTGGATATCTATGCAGGAGCCCTAGATGAGAAACTGAACGAACACGGATATATTGTACCGGGACTTGGGGACGCCGGAGACCGCATCTTTGGCACCAAATAAGAGGGGGTGATGGGATGAACGGAAAGAGGCAGGACTATCTGTCCTGGGATGAATACTTTATGGGAATTGCGATGTTGTCGGGGATGCGTTCCAAGGATCCGAACACTCAGGTGGGGTGCTGCATCGTCAGCCAGGACAATAAGATTCTTTCCATGGGATATAATGGACTGCCGAACGGCTGCTCCGACGATGAATACCCATGGGCGAGAGAGGGAGACGACCCGCTTGAGACCAAATATGTGTATGCGGTTCACAGTGAGCTGAACGCCATTTTGAATTATGGCGGGGGAAACCTGAAAGGGGCCAAGATCTATGTTTCGCTTTTCCCGTGCAACGAATGTGCCAAGGCAATCATCCAGGCAGGCATCAAGGAAGTGATCTATGACAGTGACAAATATGACGACACCGCGTCGGTGATCGCTTCCAAGCGGATGATGGATTCAGCCGGGGTCCGGTATTATCAGTATCACCGGACAGAACGGGAAATTACAATTACATTATAGAAGGTAAACAGGCGTTGTGAGCTGCTCACAGCGCCTGTTTCCTTATATGAATTATAAAGATATATAGGAGGGCCTACCCTTATGTTTCCTCATCAGAAAGAGTGTCAGGGAGCGGCTTTGCTGAAAAATGTCCGGTAAATCCCCAGATGATTGTCATTAGAAGGCCGGCATAAAAGCCAAATACCCAAGGGACATAGGACCAGGCCGCGACGTTTAGACTACTGATTACGAGCATAGCCCCGCCGCTCCACGGGATCATACCTCCCAGATAGGCACTGGATTCTAATGTGGTGCGGGCCAAAACAATATTGTCAAGTTCCAGCTTATTGTATGCCTTTTCATACATTTTACCATTCAGAATAATCGACACATAAACGCTGGAGCTGAGAAGTACGGTCAATATGGTGGTCAAGATGGTTGAAAAAATTAAAACAGGGCGATTATGGATAATAGAAAGAAGTTTTTCCATAATTGCGTCCAGTACTCGATTTTTTCAATAATGCCGGCAAACGTTAAGGCTGCGAATAACAGCATAATCAATTCGGCTACGGACATGACGCCGCCTCGTGACAAGAGGGAATCCAAAATTTCATTTCCGGTATCAGCGACATATCCATTCCACATGGCGGAGGAAAGATCAACCAGGGACATTTTCTGAAAAGGAGAGCTTCGATAGAAGCGATAGCAACACCGCCAGCAAGAACAGGCATAATCGCGACTTTCCGTGCGGCCAGAATAAATACCAGAATTACCGGTAGCAGAAGGAAGATATTAAAAGAAAAACTGTCCTGTAATCCGGATTTTAATATTTCGATTCCGCTGGTATCCGTATTCGCGCTGTGCGGAAGAAAAATCCCAATATAAGAAACGCTGCCGCCGCAATGATTGCGCCGATTCCCGAGGTTGGAATCATACTGGTAAAAATCTGGACAATATCACGCCGGTTTGTTGCCGCGGCCAGATTTGGCGTATCTGACAATGGAGACCATTTGTCTCCGAGAAAACATCCGGATACGATGGCGCCGGCCGCAATCGGAAGCGGAACACCAAGGCCGGAGGCAATGCCGATCAGTGCAATACCAAGTGACGAGACAATCGCCCAGCTTGAACCCGTTACAATAGAAGCGATCGCACAAAGCAAGAAAGCGGAAAACAAATAAATGGTTGGATGCATTAATTCCAATCCGAGATAAATCATATAGGGAATCGTCCCGCTACCAATCCAGGATGCACTGATAAAGCCCACGAGTAAAAGCAGAAAGATTGCCGGCAGGGCCCCATGGACTACATGAAGGATATTTTTGAACATTTCATCCCACGTATGCCCGAGTATTTTGCCGTAAATTCCGCATAAGGCCGCGCAATATACAAGCCCTACTGCGGTAGGAATCTGACCGATTAAGGTAGTCCAGATCATAATAAAGACAACAATGACCAATAAAATAATAGCTTCCGGGAAATTGACTTTCCGTGAACCTTTTTCTTTCATGGAAATCCTCCTTTGTTTTACATGAGATAACCTGCAAAACAAAAACTCGAAATCAGTCAAGAAGCGCAAGGCCGATATTTGCACCATAACATCCGCTGAAGTCAAATTCATCAATGGTGACTTTTTGCTGTTCCACCAGTAATTTTTCCAGCTTTTTCAAATTCTTATTCCTGATTGCGTCTATAATCCGGGTGTGAGTCGGGATAGAATGAAGTTTTTTTCTTTGTACCCAGATAAAAGCGGTCGTATAGTGCCAGATAGACCAGAATTTTCTGGAACACGACTTTATATGCCTGTTCCAGATAAGGATTTTGACTTTTTCGGATGATGTACATATGAAAATCCTCGATGGTCTTGAGGTAAGCTTCCAGATTTTTCCCCTCAAAGGCCAGTTTTTCTTTTTTTCAATACAGGACGTAAGAAACTGAAAATCTTCATCAGTGTAAGAGTCCATAGTTACTTTTACTGCGAGAAGTTCCAGCGGAATACGGACGTCATAAAGCTGAGAAATCTGTTCCGGGCCTCCATGTGTCACATAGGCGCCTTTATTGGGAACGATTTCTACATATCCATCCTGTGCCAACCGCTTCAGAGCGCTTCGGACAGGAGTTCTTCCGACACCTAAAGCATCGCAAAGACTCTGCTCGGTCAAAGCAGTTCCAGGAGCAAGACGCCGTTTATATAAAGCGCTTTTAACTTTTTCAAATACTATTTGTTCTGCTGACTTAGTTGTATCTTTTTTCATAAATTTAAACCTCTTTTGTTGAACATTTTTGTACAATAAATATAAACAAAAAAATAGATAAAGTCAATAATTACAAAAGAAAATATAAAAAATCTATAAATCCACTTGCTGTTTTCTAAAAAAGATGGTAGTGTAAATATACAAACATTATTGTTGAACATTTTTGCTGAACAAAAAAGAAGGAAAGGAGACATCTATGAAATCTTATTCTTTAGAACTAAGGAGATTTAAAATCCGCGATGTTCAATTTGGAAATGCGACCGCATATGCAAACGGTGTTTTGACGATAAAAAATCGGAGTTGTTAAAAGCAGTGGCCTCAGAACGTCTCCGGAATTATTCTGTCGAAATTGCGAGACCGGGAGAATCGGTCAGAATTATACCTGTCAAAGATGTAATTGAGCCACGGGTAAAGGTAGAAAGTGGAAAGTTCTTCCCGGGAATTCTGGCTCCCCTGTGATTGCTGTGGCACAGGGGCGACGGTTGTGCTTGACGGATGCAATGTTGTTACAACGGGGCAAATTGTATTTTACCAGGAAGGGCTCATTGATATGAGTGGGCCTGGAGCAAAGTATACCATATATAGTAAGACATGCAATGTAGTACTCTCCGCAGACCCGACAGACGACCTGACTCATGCGGAGCATGAGAGGGAAATCAGAATGGCAGGATTGAAGGCTGCGGAATATCTTGCGTCTTGTGTTAGAGATTCCAAAGCAGATTTGATAGAGACATGGGAGTTAGATTCCCATGATTCTTCAAAGCCTAGAATAGGATATGTATATCTTTTGCTTGCCCAAGGACTGCTCCATGACAACTATTTGTACGGAAACAATATCAGGACGGTCCACCCATGTATTCTTCATCCAAATGAATTGATGGATGGAGCAGTGGTATCAGGGAATTGTGTGACCGCATGTGATAAAAATACAACCTATGACCATCTGAATAATCCTGTCTTGAAAGAATTATATGAAAGGCATGGAAAAGAACTGGATTTTTGCGGGGTGATTGTATCCCCGATCAGTCCGGTACTGGAAGAAAAGGAACGGTGTGCTTTGGGAATCGCTAATCTTTGTGCTCTCCTTGGGCTGGACGGTGTGATCATATCGGAGGAAGGAGGAGGAAACCCGGAAAGTGATCTGATGCTGATATGCAGGCGGCTGGAGCAGGAAGGGATTTCCACCGTACTTCTGGCACATGAAAATTGTGGTAAAGATGGAACAGCACAGGGGATTACGATTGTAACGAAGGAAGCCGACGCAGTTGTCAGTGCAGGTAATGCCAATGAGATCATTACACTGCCGCCTATGGATCGGGTTATCGGCGTTCCTTCGGCTATGAGTCAACTTTCCGGGGCGCTTGAAAATTCTCTGAAGCCAGATGGAAGTATCGAGACGACATATACCGTTATTATGGATGCAATCAGCAATCTAGGTATCATGCCCCTCGGCGTGGAAACTTATTAGAAAGGGGGATGTCTATGCGAGCGATTTATTACCTGAATCAGTTTTTGGGCAGATTGGAGGGAAGAAGCAGCGGATCATCCGACGGAGATACAAAAGAGGAGCGGTTGGAGCCGCGGGTGCTTTCCAGAAGAGATTCAGCGAAGAAGAACTGGAGGTTGCCTTTACGATCATCTGTGGGGACAATTATTTTGCGGAGCATACAGAAGAAGTTTTGGAAGAAGTAAGACAATTCTTAGAGAAGGAGAAACCGGATCTATTGATCGCAGGGCCGGCTTTTAATGCGGGACGGTATGGAATGGCCTGCGGAAATATGCTTAAACTGGCGCAGCAGCACCTGGGTATTCCGGCGGTTTCGGCGATGTATGAAGAGAACCCGGGAATGGAGATGTTTCGATTGTATGGCTACATATTTCCATCCGGGCCAAATGCCAGAGATATGAGAAAAACCATGAAAAAATTGGGGATTTTGTTGAAAAGCTGGTAAAAGGCTGTGAAATTGGGAGCCCAAAGGAGGAGGGATATTTTCCAAGGGGAATTCGAAAAATGGTCTGGAAAGAGAAAAGCGGAGCGGTAAGGGCAGTCGATATGATGTTAAAAAAGTCAGAAAAGAGCCGTTTGAGACGGAGCTGCCAATGCCAAAGTTTGACCGTATTGTACCAAGTCCGGCGATACGGAATCTTTCTAAAGCACGGATCGCTGTGATGACTTCGGGGGAATTGTTCCGAAAGGAAATCCGGATCATATGGAAGCGTTGGCGTGTACGAAGTACCGAGCTTATACATTGGAGGAATATGGGGACGCCGGGACATTGCCGGCTGACGTGGCTCATGGAGGATTTGATCCCTCTTTTGCAATGGAAAATGGGAATCGTGTTCTTCCGGTTGATGTTTTGGAAGATTTTGCGAAAGATGGAACTATAGGAGAACTGTATCCTTACTTTTATGTCACGGTCGGAAATTCCATGCCAGTTGACAGGGCCGCTATGTTCGGACAGGAGATCGCAAAGGAGATTAAGGGAAAAGTTGATGGCGTCATTCTCACTTCTACATGAGGGACAGACACGCGTTGCGGAGCAACGATTGTAAAAGAACTGGACCGGGCAGGAATTCCTGCGGTCCACATTGCAACCATTACGCCAATTTCACTTTCAGTTGGCGCAAACCGTGTGGTAGAAGTTGTTTCCATTCCGCACCCGACAGGACACGTAGAATTAACAAAGGAGAAGGAAAAACAGGAACGTGCGAAACAGCTTCATCTGGCGCTGGACGCATTGTCAGAAAATATTCAGGAGCAGAAGGTATTTGAAGAAGGTGAGACATTGTGACAGATGAAAAATTCCTTGTTTTGACGAACAATCCGCTTCTCTATCAGGAGGCCGTAAGAATTCCGTTCCCTGTCCTTTTTATCAGGAGAAATTGGAGAGGTTAGCGGAAAGAGCGGTCAAATTAAGAAAGCAAGGTTACTGCTTTTTGTGCGGATCCTCTGGGAGGATACTATTTTCGTTATAACCCATACCATACGCTTTTTCTGGAAAGACAGAAAAAAGAGCAGAAGAAGGAAAAGGATGATTGTCTGAATGATACTGTTCTCTGGGAGGCATTAACAAACAGTATCATGGGGTGGGAGCAAATGGAGAAACAAGAAAAAGAAGAGAAAATGCTGGAAGATTATCAGGCACTGGATCAATCGATTGCACAAAGCACGATCCGGGTACTTCTTGGAGGAAAGGAATACTGACAAAAATCCTGCCGAAGCAGAAAAAGCTGCGGCAGGATTTTTTTGTCAGGAAACGGACGGAGAGAGCCGCTTGGCCTGTTTGATGAGAAAACTGTATCGTTTTCGGGCGGCGTTTCCTGGAAAATATAGCTGTCGATCAAGTCCGGATCGGAGGCATTCTGAAAGAGATTGTCGGCCGCCTCGATTTCTTTTCTTACCAGTGCGATTTCATGGGTGAGATCAGAGTATGAGCCTCTGCGGTAGACGTCTGATTCGTAATAGTGTTGTATGATATCTGGCATACGATCCCTTCTTTCCTAAAGTTATAGTTATAGTATGTACCAAAATAGGAATAAAATACCAGTTGGACAGAATAGAATGGAGAAAGGAGAGAAAAACAGGGAGGCGGAAGAGTGAAAGAGAGAGGAATCGAGATGGTCGTCAACTTTCTTGTGCGTGCAATTTTGGGTGCGGCCCTCATCTTTTTTGTGAATCAGTTTCTGGATTCGCAGGAGATTTCGGTTGCTGTGGGGCTGAATCCTATTACCTTTTTGACAGGTGGAATCCTTGGCCTGCCTGGGATTGCGCTCCTTTACGGAATTGTGTGCTGGCAAATTTTGTAAGAGTTTCACAAAGATTGGAGATTTATAAAAAACAACTGGACAAAACAGAGCAACCAGTCTATAATGCAAATCACAAACAAATTCTTTTGTTTCATCCGGACTAACCGGAGTCTATTTATGAGAAAGCGTCGGGAAAGCGCTTATCTATGTCAAAGCCGAATCGGCTATAGTTATTCATGGACAGACAAATGATTATATGCAGTGAAGAAGAGCTGTATGTCCTGCGGCTTGCGGATGTGATTGCCGACAGGGAAGAGCTGGATCTCCAGGTTCAAGTGTGTACTTCTTTTGAACAGGCGGAGAGACTAGAAGAGTTCCAGGGGCGGAGCTTTTTGCTGATCGGGGATGAGATTCCCTATGAGAAGAGGCAGATGAGCAGGGCCGCCAGAAGATTTGTACTGACAAGTCAGGAGGGTACGGAAGTAGGGGAAGAGGAGATTCCTATCTATAAATATCAGTCCGTCCGAAGGATTTTTGCTCAGATTGTGGAGACGTGCCTGGATCAAGACAATGCAGGACTGTTCCTGGTACCGAGAAAGGGCGGCAGGCGTCTGATTGTCGTCTATTCCCCATTCACCGGATTGGTAAGACCCGGTTTGCAAAGGCCCTCGGCCATGTGCTCTCCAGGGAAGAGGGGACCCTCTATCTTAATATGCAGGAGTACCCCGGGAAGGAGTTCCGGCTTGGGGAAAGAGCGCTTCTCTTGCGGATCTTCTCTATTATTCCCGTCAGGAACAGAATCATCTTGGGCTTCGTCTTGCCTCCATGGTAAAAAGAGGAGGATGGGCTGGCTGTCCTCGATCCGATCCCTGTGAGTCTTGACTTGAAGGAGGTAGCGTGGGAGGACTGGAATTCTTTGATCCTTCAGATTCTGAAAAAGGGACCGTATCAAAACCTGATCCTGGACGTCAGCGAGAGCGTTCAAGGATTGTTTGACATTTTAAAAATATGCGATGTCTGGTATCTCCCCTATATCGAAAGTGTGGAGGAGGAGGGGAAGCTGGATCAGTTTTTCGACGTTCTGGAATTCATGGGATACAAAAAGCTTTCCCAGAAGGCGAGGATGACGGAAATGAAAGGAGAGCCGGAAATATGTGTAAAGAAGGCATTGCAGTATGAAAAGAACACTGCATATGGAGATGTTGCAGAATCAGATCATGGCAAAGCTGGATCTGTCGAGGGAAATCGAAGATGGAGAACTGGTCGAATTGATTTATCAGGTATTGGAAGACTACGCCAAAGATATCTATCTTCCACTCCGGATGAAGATGGAATTTGGTAGGGATCTGTTCAATGCATTTCGAAAACTGGACATCCTTCAGGAACTTCTTGAAGATGAATCCATCACAGAGATTATGATCAATGGTGTGGAAAATATTTTTGTGGAAAAGAAAGGAGAGATCTATCAGTATGAAAAAGATTTGTATCCCGGAAGAAACTGGAAGACATCGCCCAGCAAATTGCTTCCGGCTGTAACCGGACAGTCAATGAGGCGGAACCAATCGTGGACGCTAGATTACCGGATGGATCCAGGGTCAACCTGGTGCTTTTACCGGTGGCGCTCAATGGGCCGATTATCACGATCCGAAAGTTTCCCAAAGGGGATTACAATGAAGCACCTGATCGCCTGGGGCAGCATCTCCAGAGAAGCGGCCGAGTTTCTGGAGATGCTTGTGAAGGCAAAGTACAATATGTTTATCAGCGGTGGGACCGGGTCAGGGAAGACGACATTTCTAAATGCCCTCTCCCAGTTCATACCCGAGGATGAGCGGATCATTACTATTGAGGATAATGCCGAACTGCGGCTGCAGTCACTGCCGAATCTGGTGCGGCTGGAGGCTCGCAATGCCAATATGGAGGGGGAGGGGCGGATTGATATTCGGGAGCTCATCCGTACAGCTCTCCGGATGCGCCCTGATCGGGTGATCGTCGGAGAAGTGAGAAGTGCGGAGACTATCGATATGCTTCAGGCCATGAATACCGGGCATGACGGGTCATTAAGCACCGGTCATGGTAACAGCCCGAAAGATATGATCGGGCGTCTGGAGGCGATGGTGCTTATGGGAATGGAGATTCCGATCGAGGCGGTTCAAAGGCAGATCGCTTCTGGAATTGATATCATCATCCATCTTGGGAGAATGAGGGATAAAACCCGCAAAGTGCTGGAGATCATTGAGATTACCGGATACGAGAAGGGAGAAATCCAAATGAATACGCTGTATGAATTTCAGGAAAAAGGCAGCAGCCACGGAAAGGTGAGAGGAAGTCTTGTTAAAAAAGAAGAGCTGCAGAAAAAGGAAAAACTGTTGGCGGCAGGATATTAGAAAGGGAGAGTCTTTTTGGGGAGGTATCGAGGCAGCCGGCGCGGCAGGGCTGACAGCACTTTTATTTTATCGTTCTATCGCCGTGTCACCGATTTTGTTACTCCCGGTAGGCGGAATGTTTCTGTATGTGTGGGAAAAGGAGATCTTGCGAAAGAAAGAGCGGGGAGTTTACAAGGCAGTTTCTGGACACGCTGCAGTCGGTGTCAGCCGCCCTAAATGTCGGTTATTCTCTGGAAAATGCTATGCTGGAAGCAGAGAAAGAAATGCGGATCATGTATCGGGAACAGGATCGGATAGTCCGGGAATGGAAGTATATGATCCGTCAGATGAAGATGAATCTTAGCATGGAACGGATTCTTGAGGAGTTTTCATGGAGGGTTGACCAGGAAGATGTCAGAAATTTTGTTACAGTAATCGCAGCAGTAAAGAAAAGCGGCGGAAACATGGCAAAAGTGATTCGAAAGACAATGTTTCAGATCCAGGAGAAGGAGGAGCTCAGTAAGGAGATTGAGACGGTTATTGCGGCGAAGAAGATGGAGTTTCTTGTAATGGCGGTGGTCCCATTTGGTATGATTGCCTATATGTTGGTAAGTTTTCCAGAGTTTATGGAGGTGCTCTATCAGGGGATAGTGGGCAGAGCGGTGATGACAGGATGTCTCCTTTTGTATTTGGCAGCTTTCTGGAGTGGGTTTCAAATGACAAGGATTGAGGTGTAAAAGAAAAAGAAATGGATATAAAAGCGATTGCGGTGACAGGAGTCGCCTATTTGATTCTATTGATTCTATTTATAAAGACAGGAAAGAAGAGGACAAAAAGCCGGGAAAAGCGGCGCAAAATCCGGAAAGGCATCTGTTTTTTCTTCTTTGTCAATACCCTCAGCGTGGCGGTGTTTATCTGGACGGGACAGGAACGTCCGGTGAAAGACGGCAAGCTTGGCCGGGACGAAAAAGGAGGCGGGAGCAGGAATGAGACAGTACTTGCCACGGTAGACGGTATTTGTGAGAGAGTTCCTGTCCAGATCAGGGTGGACGAGCAAGGTTACACAGAAGAGGAGGTCACGGCGATCCTGAAGGAAGTGTCCGAAGAGCTGGAAGCAAAGATATTAGGTAGCAATGAAAAAAGGAGCTATGTTACGACGGATCTGGATCTTATCACATCCATTCCGGGCTATCCGGTCTCGATCCAATGGACACTGGACAATTATGATCACATGGGACTGGATGGAACTCTAAGAGAAGGAATACCGGAGGAGGGAGTCACAGTACATCTCCGGGCAGTACTGAGCTTTGAATATGGACAGAAGCAGATGGCTCAGAAGACATGGGAGACAACAATGACGCTCTATCCGCCGGATCTTCAAAACCCGGAGCAGGTGATAGAAGCACTGGAACATCTGGTGAAGGAGGAAAACGAAAAGAGCCGTGATGAGACAGCGCTGTCTCTTCCGGATGAGATCGCCGGCCATGCTGTTACTTGGGGACGGATACAGCAATCAGCGGGTACCAGGTGCTGGGAATGGGAGGTCTGATCTTTCTACTTCTGGCCGCCTGGGGGCGACAGAAGGCAAGTGAAGCCGTAAAGATTCGGAAAAACCGGCTTTTGCAGGATTACCCAGAGATTTTGGAGCAGTTCTCCTTGTTGATAGGAGCGGGAATGACTGTCAAAAGCGCATGGTATAAGATTGTGGACAACTATCAGGAAAGAAAAGACCGGTGTGGAAAGCGTCCGGCTTACGAGGGAGATGGTAAGGACCTGTTTTGAAATGCAGGGCGGGGTACCCGAAGGAGAGAGCTATGAGAATTTCGGGAAAAGGTGCCAGACACAGGAATATATGCGCCTGGGGCTTCTGCTGTCCCAGAATCAGAGAAAGGGGACACGGGGAATTACAGAGCTTCTAAGTCTGGAGGCTATTCATGCTTTTGAGGATAGAAAGGCAAGAGCAAAGAGGAAAGGAGAAGAGACTGGAACAAAGCTTCTAGTACCCATGATTATGATGCTGGCGGTAGTACTGGTGATCGTTATTGTCCCAGCTTTCTGGAGCACGGGAATCTGACGGCAGGATGAAAGAGAAAACAGGGAAATATTGACGATAACTTTCGCAGGAGAAAGAGAACGTCAGGGAAGAAGAGGAGGATGAAATATGTTTTGGTTGCGGGTAAATATGAAACGAATTTGGAACCGGATAAAGGAATGTCTAAAAGACGAAAGTGGAATTGGTGTGGTGGAGATTATTTTGATTCTCGTTGTATTGATCGGGCTGGTCATCATTTTTAAGGCACAGCTCACAGAGCTCGTCCAGACAATTTTCAGTAAGATTACAAGTGAAAGTGGAAAAATATAGTAGAAGCTTCCCAGACGGGGTAGAAACCTGGCAGGCTCAGATGACTGTGATGACAAGCCTTATGATTCTCATTTTGATGACGTTTGCCGCAGCCATACTGGAGAGCGCTTCCCTCCAGACGTCCAAAAATATCCGGCGGGCTGATGTGGAGCGTTCAGTAGAGTCGGTATTTGCGGAGTATCAGAAGGAACTTCTGGAGGAGTATGATATATTTGGCCTCGATGGCTCCTATGAGACCGGATCTTATACCGAAGACCGGGTGTTGGATCGGATGACGGTATTCGGGGCAATCGCAGGGGAGAATCAGATCGAGGCAATCCGCTTCCTCAGTGATAATGAGGGGCAGGAATTTGCGGATCAGGTCTGCCGCTATCTGGAGCACCTATATGGAATCGATATAATTCAGGATCTGATCGGAAGAGAGGATGAGGCAAAGAACAGGAAGAAAAAGCGATTGATTTCCAGAAGCGGGAAGAGGAAAATGAAAAGAAGATGGATGAAGTGCTGGCATCCGGGGGCTCTTTGGAGGAGTCTGGAGAGGGAAGCGAAGGGGAGATAGAAAATCCGCTGGGAGTGTTGCAAAAGTTGAAGCATAGGATGCTGGCGGAAATAGTACTTCCACGGGATCGTGTTATTTCCCAGAAAAGTGTGGAAGGAATGGCGGGGGTATCCGGACGGACGAGACAGGAAGGAAAGGGGAATCTGCCGTCAGTGGAGGCAAATGCAAGTGAAAAGCTGTATCTGATTGCTTATATCCCAGACCATTTTAAAAGTTATACGAAAGCGGAAGATGACTGTCCGCTGGAGTATGAACAGGAGTATCTGATCGGAGGAAAACAAAATGACATGGAGAATCTGCAGATCGTCCTCAATAAGATTCGTAGATTTCGGATGGCTCGAACTTCCTTTACCTTCAGACAGATGAAACAAAAAAGGCAGAGGCCAAAGTGCTGGCTGGAATTGTCAGCGCCCTGCTTGGAAACCCAGGACTTACAGAGGTGGTCGCCCAGGGTGTCCTGATGGCTTGGGCTTATGGGGAGAGTATTATGGATCTGCGGGTACTGACTGCGGGCGGAAAAGTTCCGTCAGTCAAGACGAAGGAGACTTGGAAGCTGAGTCTGTCCGGACTGCTGAAGCTTGGAACGACGCAGGATTCCGGCAGCAGCAGTGCGGGAGAAAGCGGCCTTTCCTATGAAGATTATCTGAAGATGCTCTCCTTACTGGAAACCAAAGAGACATTGAGGATGCGGATGCTTGATCTGATCGAGTGGAATCTAAAAATGCGTCTGAACTGTCCGTTTTTTCAGGCGGATGCCTGCATTACCCGGATGCGGATTCAAAGTATCTGTCAGCTCAGAAGAGGGATTACATATCAGTTTTCAACGTATTATGCATATCAATAATTCAAATCAAAAAAGTAACAGCAGAAAGGAGGTAAAGCAAGGTGCCTTTTTGTGACAACTCAGGTGATTTAATCCAATTACAAACCAAAATCAACGAAATTTCAGATCGAGAAATATCATATAGAAAGGAGACAAATTCTGATTCGCTTCATAGATGGAAGCAGCTTTCCCTACGAAAACAGCAGTGTACCTTAAAGGCGCCTGTCTTTACCTCCTTTCTAAGTGGCAGTATGACAGTGGAGGCGGCCTTTGTGATCCCTATGTTTCTCTTTGCGATGCTGGCCTTTTTGTATCTGTTTGAGATCATGGCAGTACAGACCAATATTCGGGCAGGGATGCAGTATGCCGGAAAGATGTATGCAAAAGATGCATATCTGAGTCCGTTTGTAAATACTGGAAAGCTACAATCCGATATTCAGGAGGAAATCGGAATAGAACGGCTGGACAGAAGTCTTATTCTGGGAGGAGCTTCCGGTATTGACTGCGGGAACTCCTATGTGGATCTTTTGAATCAGATCCTGTATCTGAACATATCGTACAAGATGGAAATTCCCATCCCAGTATTTGGCAGATTTCAGGTGGAGAAGGAAGAAACGATGCGGGTAAAAGGGTGGTGCGGTTATGAATCTTCTATACCGATATCAGCGGAACAGACCATCGTCTATGTGACTGAGACCGGGACAGTGTACCACAAGGATTATCACTGTACGTATTTGGATCTGTCAATCCATATGGTTCCGGTTTCCGGCCTGGAAGATCTGAGGAATGAGTCGGGCAGTAAGTATTATCCCTGTGAGCTTTGCGGAAAGAAAGTGAGCGGCATGGGAGTCTACATTACCAATTACGGAAGCAAATATCATATGTCCATGTCCTGCGGCGGACTGAAGCGAAAGATCTATGCAGTTCCGATTTCGGAGACAGCAGGGAAAGGAGCGTGTTCGAAGTGTGGGAAATAAAGATTTGGAATACAATCTTTTTCTTGTTTCAGGCGGTATGTTCAGTCTACGATATCCGGATCCGAGCCGTGCCCCGGTGGCTCCTGCTTCTGGGGGCGCCCTGACAGCAGCGGCAAGGATAGCTGGAATCGGGGAAGGCACTTGGGTCTACATCTGGGGAGCGTTTGTAGGTATTGGGTTTCTCATTGTGAGCAGGTGTACGAAGGAGGCATTGGGGTATGCTGACAGTTGGATGATTTTCCTGCTGGGAATGTACCTGGGGATCTGGAAACTGGTATCGGCATTGAGTTTTTCCTTTTTGGCGGCCGGAATCTGGAGTCTGGGGAAGGTCGTATTGAAGAAGAAAGGGCGCAAGGAAGTGATTCCGTTTCTCCCTTTTCTGACAGCCGGATATCTGGGAGGAATTGTATGGTAGAGAAAAAATGGAAGGGGAACTTTACTGTGGAGGCGGCTATTCTGGCATCGGCACTGCTGTTTATCGTTTACGGCATCATCATGGCACTGTTTTATTACCATGATAAAAATATCTTGACCGGAACGACATATGAGACAGCGGTGATAGCCGGAAGAAAACAGAAACGGGAGTCCCCTTTCTCGGAAGAAGAAGTCAAACAATTATGGAGAGAAAGGATTTCCGGAAAGATGATCCTGTTCCGGAAAGCAGAGGTAGAGATAAGATGTCACAAGGAGTATGTGTCGATTTTAGCACAAGCATCGAGGAAAAAACTGAGAATTACAGCGTCGGCAAAGGCGGCGCTTACCGAGCCGGAGGACCGGATCCGGAGCATCCGGAAACAAAAGGATGCAGTGATACCAGAAAACTGAAAATCGGCTACCGGAGAGATCTGAATACATCATATTTCATTATTGAATCTGACCGCTTTTACCAGGCGGATTATCAGATGAAAATGCTGACAAACAATCAGATCCCCGGGCTTTTACTGGTAAAGGGAGGGGCGTCAACGGAAGAAGCCGGTATGAATACGAGATACAGGGAAAACATTCTTTGGAATTTCTTACACAGAAAGGCCCTGTCACCTATGAAATGATTATTGCTATCATTGAGGATCTGCTTGCTGTTATGGAGGAGATGCGGGATTATCTCCTCAGTCCTAATCAGTTGCTCTTGGATCCGAGAAGTATTTTTATGGAGGGAGGACGGTATTATTTTTGCTATTACCCGTCTAATGTAAAAGGGATTTCAGAGAGTTTCCATGAGCTGGCTGAATTCTTCGTGCGGGAGACAGATTACCAGGATCGTTCCGGGATCTATATTTCCTATGCCCTCCACAAGATGACAATTCAGGAAAATTATCAGATCTGTCAGGTGATTGAGGAGATCCTGGCTCATCAGAAGGAGGGTAGTAATCTGGAAGATCAGGATGAGGGGGAATACCAGGAAGAATATTATGAATATGGGGAAGAAGATGAACAGGAAGAATCTGAGGAGGATTCTTGTGAGAATCATTACGACGACTGGGGACTGGAGGATCGGACGATCGGGGATGTGATAAGGGAAAAAGTCGGTGGATGGGGACTGATAAAAATCTGTTTAGTCATGGTTTTAAGGGAACAAAAGAGAAACTTATGAACGGGCAACGGAATGTGGAATACAGAAAAAAGTATTGAAAGAGTTGCCTTGTTGCGATAGACTAAAAACGTAGAAAAAGAAGAAACCTGATGAGAAAAGATAGCTTGGATATAGGGTTTAGACACTTTCAATACGGGACACCGGCGGTTGCCGTGTCCCGTATCTCCACCCTTTACAGGGGATGATCAGGCGACTCCCAATGTACCGGAAGCAGGACTTCAAAAGTAGTTCCGTGATTGGGTATGGAGGTTACAGAGACCGTTCCGTGATGGGCATGGATAATATTTTGCACAACAGGAAGTCCAAGCCCTGTTCCGGAAGATTTGGTTGTGACAAATGGTGTGAAAATTTCTTCCATCTGTCCTTTGGTGATGCCGCAGCCGGTGTCTTCGATTCGGATGTGAAGCTCATCGCATTTGAACCATACGTCAAGGCGGATGGAACCGGGACCATGGATGGATTCTCTGGCATTTTTCAGAAGATTCAGTATGGCCTGCCGGAGTTTCACAGGATCTCCAGTGATGACGGGGAGATTTTCCTGGAGCCGGGAAGTAAACTCTATGTCAGAGGCGGTACAGGACGCAGCAAAAGAGAGGACCAGTCTTTCCATAAAATTACGGAAAGAAAAGGTTTCCGGCCGCAGGTCATTGCTGTTATTGTAAAGCGAAAATTCCTGCAAAAGCTCCATCATGTAGTCCAGATCTTCGCGCAAAGAATTCCAGTAGTCAAAAGAGCAGATCTCAGGGTGCTGGGATTCTATGAGCTGAATGGTACTGGAAAGCAGAGTCAGCGGATTTCGGATTTCGTGGCAGATTTTATGCCGCTCCATTTCGTAGGACAGGAGCAGTTTTTCAAACAGTGCAGACGCTTCGGCATCTTGCCTGACATAGGATTGAAGGCGCTGCATCTCATCGGATGTAAGAGACATAGGAATATCCCACCTTTCTAAACGGATGATGATTTCTAGTTTAGCACCGGTGGCTTAAATATTCAAATATCAATGTAAAGGAGTTCAAGAGATGAGAGACGATAATTGTATTTTCTGCAAACTTGCAAACGGAGAGATCCCGACCGCAACGCTTTATGAGGATGAAGATTTTCGTGTAATTTTGGATGCAAGCCCTGCGTCAAAGGGACATGCACTCATCCTGCCGAAAGAACACTATGCAGATCTGTATGAGCTGGACGACGAAGTTGCGGCAAAGACACTCGTGCTTGCGAAGAAGATGGTGAAGAAGCTCACACCGATTCTCGGATGCGACGGGTATAACATCGTACAGAATAACAAAGAGACGGGGCAGACCGTATTTCATTTCCATATGCACTTGATTCCAAGATACAAAGGCGACAAGGTGGGACTTGGCTGGAAGATGGGACAGCTTGATAATGCTCAGAAGGAAGAGATTTTAGCAAAGATCAGGGAAGAGTAATGCAAAAAAGAATAACAAGAAGATAAGGGCATGTAAAACTCATATGGATGAAATAGTATTTAATGATATCTACGACAAATATGTGAATCCCGTCTGGAGGACGGCACTGTATTACTCTGGAAATCAGACGGATGCTGAGGAGATTACCCAACTTACATTCATACAATTACTTATCAGTTATGAAACTATTCAGAATAAAGATGCCATAGAGGCGTGGTTGCTGACCACCGCCCGCAGACTTGTGTACAGCAGAAAAGAAAGGCAAAATTGGAGACACCGATGTGTGATGTCGAACTGGCGGGACGTCTGGAAAAAGAAACACCTGGTTCAGATGAATTGATTTTCATGCAGGAACATCGAAGAAAAGACATTGAGTTTACCAATACCATGCTGGAAGAGCTGTACCGCCATAATTCCAAGTGGTATGATGCGGTGGTTCGTGCTTACGCACTGGAAATTCCGCAGAAACAGATTGCGGAGGAGATGGGAATTCGCCTGGAAGCATTCCAGTCGATGCTGTTCAGAGCAAAAAGTGGATAAAAACAAAATATGAGGCAGATTACAGAGAAATGAAATAATATAAAAAACAGGTGCCAATTTGACACCTATTTTTTAATTTAAGAGTTTTAAAGGAACATTATTTCTGTGAAGCCTGGACGATCAAGTTGATAATGGTCTCGATGGAATTCTGCATACCGGAATCGGACATTGCTTTTTATATGTATCCCGATTCTTATACAGGCGGTGGATGCCATCAAGAAGTGTCTCATTAGTGATAGACTCTTCTTCCAGGACGATGCTGAACCCCTGGCGTTCAAAAGAGCGTGCATTGAGGATCTGATCCCCCGGCTTGCACTTGCCGGAAGCGGAATCAGAATATTTGGCTTGCGGAGCGCCAGAAGTTCGCAAATTGCATTGGCTCCGGCACGGGAAATTACGATGTCGGACAGTGCAAACAGATCTTTTAGCTCTTTTTGGATATATTCAAACTGGGCGTAGCCCTCGATATTAATCAGAGACTCGTCAAGTTTCCCTTTTCCACAGAGATGGATGATCTGAAAACTTTCCAAAAGTTCCGGAAGAATATTCCGCACAGCCTGATTGACCGCAGCAGCCCCAAGACTTCCGCCAATCACAAGGATGACGGGCTTATCGGAAGTAAAATGGCAGAACTTCTTTGCCATTTCCCGGTCGCCGGTCAAAAGCTCCTGGCGGATTGGAGAACCTGTGAGAACCGCTTTGTCAGCCGGAAGATTTTTCAAAGTTTCCGGAAAATTGCAGCAGATCTTCGTGGCTGATGGCATAGAGAGCTTGTTCGCAAGTCCCGGTGTGATGTCGGACTCGTGAATGATTGTTGGGGCGTGATTCCGTTTTCCGGCCATGACCACAGGAACGCTGACAAAACCTCCCTTAGAAAAGATCACATCAGGCTTTAAAGCCTTAATCAACTGATTTGCCTCATGGAAACCTTTTAATACACGGAAAGGATCTGTGAAATTTTTCATACTAAAATAGCGGCGCAGCTTGCCAGAAGAAATTCCGTGGTATGGGATATGGAAAGGTTCGATCAGATCCTTTTCAATTCCATTATAAGAGCCAATATAATGAATATCATATTGTAGTTCTTTCAGGCGGGGCAGTAAAGCAATATTTGGCGTGACATGACCTGCCGTACCGCCGCCGGTTAAAATAATACGTTTCATAGTGTGCCTCCGAAAATGCTTTATAATTATTTATATTAAACAGAATTGAAATAAAGGTCAAGTCGGAGGGAAGAAAACACGAAAAAAAGGGGGAAGAAATGAAAACAGAGAATGATATGATTAAGAAGCTTGTGCAGGACGAGCTGGAGAAGGAAGCAGAGCAAATTAAAAGGGAGATGGAGCAGGAGCCGAAATTGTCTGAGGGCGTTCCTTCCCCGGAGATGAAAAGTACGATTTGGAGAAGGGCCGAAGAGATCCGGAGGCAAAAAGAGGCCTACGATAATCTGTCCGAGGCAGACAAGGAAGCATTACGCCTTGGAAGGGAATTCCAACTACGTCGGGAAGAAAAAGAGAAAGAGGAGATATCCGAAGAGCTGATTCCGGAATCCCTGGAGCTTGCTGCAGGAGCAGAACAACGCAGGCACAGTAACCAAGCCGAAACAGGGAAAACAACAAGAAAAGTCCGTGTTGGCAAACGCCGGAAAAAGGCGATGGTTGCTCTGGTCGCGGCACTTGTTGCGGTATTGGGACTTGGAATTACAAGTTTTGGCGATAAAGGGTATGTCCAGAGACTTTTTGATCAAATGGTTGGAGACAGGGTAATGACACAAATCGATTCTGAAAAAGATAAAGATCATAGTCAATCGGAAGAGGATAGCGAAGAAAAGATATTTGATCAGATAAATAAAGAATTTGGATATGATCCCGTTCGATTAGATTATAAACCACAGAAGATGAAAATGGTGGACTATGTTTTAGAACCAGAGTTTTTAACAACAATACTTTATTATCAATATGGAGATAATGTGTTTACTTATACATCAACTCCGGCATATCAAGATTTTTCTTTTGGCTATGATATAGAGGATACGATTATTGATGAATATAGTAAAAAGTAGAAAATACAGAAACCAGATTACAGAATACTTAATAGAAGCATCAGGGCAACAGGAATTCTCAGCAGAATTTCAGTACAAAGATATTACTTATATACTAACTGGTATTATTGAGAAGAACGAATTTGAAAAAATTTTGGAAAATCTTCACTTTTTTTGAAAAAAAGCGAAAGATTTTGTCGGCTCGTGCGTCTATATAATAGAGGAGTAAAAACTATGAAAAGAAAAACTTTTTATCAAAAGTGACGGCAATGATGGTAGCCGTACTATTGGTATTCGGTGTATCCGGACAAGGGGCCAATGCAGCAGAGGGAAACGATGCTGAAACCGGATATATCACAATTCAGCCGAGAGGGGTATACCTCCAAAGTGGATTTTCCAAAATCAGTAAACCTGGTGATGGAAAAATTACGGCTGGCGGAAATACTACAGCACAAAAAAAGTAGTATCAGAAGTAAGTATTAATGTGAATGTAGAAAGGAAGGTAAATGGAGCTTGGGAACATTATACTTCTTGGACCTCCACTAAAAACAATGCCATTGCAGTCACATCTTACAAGACGCTGACCGTTCCAAAAGGCTATTATTACCGAGTTAAATGCGTTCATTACGCAAACTCAGACGTAAGTAGCTCATACACAAATGGGATTTACATCTAACAGGAAGAAAAACTGAATATGGACTGATTTGTTTACAAGTTGAAAAGATTGAGGGGACATCGGGAGAGTTATTGAGGTTACTGCTCCATAACCTTAAAATGTAATTCAGAAAGCCCAAAAGGCTTTACTATCTTTTAGTCCTTACATTGAGAAAACCCAGACCCTTGCCCGAAAGGGTGAGACCCCATGGAGCAGTAGCCCCAATAGCTCTTCCGTATCACTTCATAACCGTGTTCTTCGGTTAGTGCATAGGATATAGGAAACAGTCTGTTTCCTATATCGCAGATCTTTTCAAAAGAGAGGGACAATATGTAAGCAAAAAAAAAGATTCCGCAGGACAGGTTATCCCTGAAATGCGGAATTTTTTTTTCGATGAAAAGCCATACGGGTGTTCCTTTGGCAATATGCATGGTAATAATTGATAAAAATAGAAATAATTATGCAAATTCTCTACTCTAACTTGACAAAAACATACGGGGGGTAAAATATAGTTATCTGGCCAGAAGTTGAGACAAGAAAAAGAAACAAGTAAGGTAGGGAGGCTATATGAGAAAACGATGGAAAAAATTAGGCGCGGTATGTGTTGCGACAGCAATGTGCGCAGGTCTGCTCGCAGGATGTGGAAGCTCTGAATCTTCTTCGGATAGCGGGAAAAAGACAATTTCAATCTGGTTTCCGGCCTATGCAGGGACGGATGCGGAAGTATCAGATCAGGAATTCTGGGAGGAGCAACTGGAACCACTGGAGAAAGAAGAAAATTGTAACTTTGATGTTCAGATTCTTCCTTGGTCCAATTACGAGGAGAAATATCTGTCTGGAGTAACATCCGGAAATGGTCCGGACATCGGCTATATGTCTATGGAAATGATGGGGGATTATATTGCAAAAGATCTTCTTGCGGATATGGGCTCCTATTTTAATGATGAGGAAAAGGACAACTATATCTATTATGACTACGGAACAATCGATGGCAAACAATATGCGCTTCCATTTATTGCCGGTAATGCGCGGATTTTGATCGGAAACAAAGCGATCCTGGAAAAAGCAGGGGTGACCCAGATGCCGACAACATGGGACGAGCTTGTCAGTGCGTGTCAGGCTATCCAGAAGACAAGTCCGGATGTGAAGCCTTTTGATATGGCCCTTGGTGGAGCTTGGGGAAATGTAGATGAAAACTTCCTTCCATTCTTCTGGAGTGCCGGTGGAGAACTGCTGGACGAGGACGGTAATGTCAATATTGATACGGAAGAAGGCCGGGAGGCAATGCAATTTCTATACGACCTTCGGTTTACACATAACTTTATTGACGAGTCCGCAACTTCCAATGATGACGCACGTATCGACTTTGAAGCAGGAAAGACAGGATTTATGATCCTTGCGACAAGCAACTGTCTGAATCTGGAAGGTGTGGACTGGGATTGGACAACAGCGCTTGCGGGTCCGGACGGGGAGGCGAAGACATTTTTGCTGCCGATTCCCTTGTTTTGTTTGACAAGTGTGAGGATAAAGACCTGGCAATGAAAGCAATTAAACATTTGTCAAGTGCAGACGTGATGTCTGAGTTCCACAAGCAGATCACAGAACAGCCTCCGATCACAAAGGACGAGGAGTACTCTGGTGACGAGCGGTTTAAGGAATTGTATACTACGGAGAATGACAACTTCAAGACCCTTACACCATTTAACAGTGCGGTTTCTCTGTTGACAAAAAGTCAATGAAAATCTTCAGTCCATGATGATGGGAGAGATGAAACCGGAGGAAGTTCTGAAAAATGCCCAGGATTACTATAACGAAAATCTGGCTTCAGAATAAAGCAACAACATAATATAGTATGTAATATCGGCCGGTGGGAGTATTCCTGCCGGTCCGTATAGAATAATTGAGGTGAGACATTTGAAAAGAAGAAGAAGGGAAATGGTTCAGGGATACATCTATATTCTTCCAAGTCTTTTTTTTTTATGGTGTGCTTTTGTCTGCTCCCGATTTTTATGTCAACGTATTTTAGTTTTACGGATTACGATATTATGACAAAAGCGGATTTTGTCGGAGTAGATAATTATAGTAAAATCTTTTCTGACAAGTATATCATTGACGCACTGAAGAATACCTTTGTATATGTAATTGTGACCGTGCCGATCCAGACATTTTTAGCTCTGGTTTTCGCGGCGTTTCTGGCAGACCGGATGCAGAATATTGTCGGAAACTTTTTAAGAAGCGCTATGTTTATTCCGGTTATTGCATCGTCGGTTACGGCAGGTGCGATCTGGAGAACCATTTTCGGAACTGATGGAGGGATCGTCAATTCCATTCTTGGCATTTTTGGGATTGATGGGCTGAACTGGCTCGGAAGTTCCAAGACGGCGTTAATCTGCGTGTGTGTTGTGGCGATCTGGAAGAATGTAGGGTATTTTCTTGTCATTTATTATGCGGGAATTATGGGGCTGTCCCCGGAGCTTTACGAGGCAGCCCGTGTAGATGGGGCGACATCGATTCAACAGTTTTTAAGATTACAATGCCGATGCTCAAGCCGATCAATTATCTGGTCATCACGTTGGGCATTATCTGGTCCTTCCAGGTGTTTGATCTGTCGTACACAATGACGAACGGAGGACCGGGGGCGTTCTACAGTAACACTCGTAATGGGAATTTACAATGCGGCCTTTAAAGAGTACCGTATGGGTTATGCCTGTGCAATGGCAATTCTGCTCCTGATCATTATTTTGATTATCAATGTGGTGGAAAATGTATTCTTTAAAGAAAAAAAGAAGAGACAGCGAGGTGACAGGCACATGAAGAAAAGTAAAGGAAAAAAATCGAGCACTGGACGCCACTTGGAATTTTTGGGCTGTTTTGTACCATCCTGATTACAGTCATTGCGGTGTTCCCATTTATCTATATGTTTTTAATGTCCTTCACGGAATCAAGGACGTTAAAGCTCCATCTAAACGAGGTGGACTTTACCAATCTGGAAAACTTTGCCTACATTTTTAAGAACAGTGGATTTTTACAGGCATTTATAAACAGCGTGGTTGTAGTCATTGCTTCCTGTGCGCTGAATGTGGTAATATCCTGTATGGCGCCATCTGGATTTGAGAAAAAGCTTTTTCCAGGCCGGAAATTTATTTTCCAGATTTATATGATCTCGTTGATGATTCCAGGGCAGGTTACGATGATTCCGCTGTTTGTCATTATGAAAAACGTGGGACTTCTCAATACGTGAACCGCACTTGTTATCACGATGATCGGGGCATTTTCAGTATTTTTGGTAAAGCAGTTTATGAATGGCATCCCGGACGAGCTGATTGAATCGGCGCAGGTGGATGGCTGTCCGGAATACCGGATTTTCATTCAGATTGTGATGCCGCTGTTGAAACCGGTTGTCATAACATTGATTGTGTTCACCTTTATTTCTGCATGGAACGATTTTCTGTGGCCTTTGATTGCGGCCACAGAGACGGAGAAATATACATTGACTGTCGCACTTTCCGTATTGAAGACCCAGTATTCGGTAAATTACGGATTGATCATGGCGGGATCACTGATTACATTTATTTTTCCGTTTATTTTGTACATTTTCCTCCAGAAGCAGTTCGTACAGGGAATTGCTCTTGGAGGAGTGAAAGGATAACAGGAGGATTACATGAAACTGATCGTAAAGGATACAAAATTGCAGGAAACCTCGGAGATTCTGCTAAGACACTTTGAGAATTTGCCGGAAACGGAAATCGTGATTTATCCGGAATATTCAGAAACTCCGGGTATCCAGATCTTAAAATACGGCAATAACGTAAAGATTTGTTATCACGAGGAAGTTCAGTATTACCGGGCGCTCGGTATCGTACTTGGGCGGAAAGGGGACTTCTCCTGTTCGCAGACCGCATATACAGACCGCCTGGGGGTCATGTTTGACTGTTCCCGGAACGGCGTGCTTAAAATGGAGACTGTAAAACGCTATATTGAGTACCTGGCTCTTCTGGGAATGAACGATTTGTTGCTTTATACAGAAGATACCTATGAAATTCCGGAGTATCCGCATTTTGGGGCTCTTCGAGGCAGGTATACGAAAGAAGAAATTCATGCGATGGAACAGTATGCGGAAAAATTTGGAATCGAAATGGTACCGTGTATTCAGACGCTGGCGCATCTTCGGACGTACCTGCGGTGGCCGGTCACAGAAAAGATGAGGGACAATTCTGATATTCTTCTGGTGGGAGAGCCGGAGGTATATGAGTTTCTGGATGCCATGATTCGTTCTGTGCGGACGTTATTTACCGGAAAACGGATCCATATCGGGATGGATGAGGCATTCCAGCTTGGTCTTGGGAACTATCTGAGCCGAAACGGATATCAGGATCGTACCGGAATTATGAAGCGGCATCTGGACAGAGTTTGTGAGATCTGCAGGAAATATGAGTTTGAACCAATGATCTGGAGCGACATGTATTTTATGCTGGCCGCTGAGGACGGACGGTACTATCATGTGCCGAAAGATTATGAGTGGAAAGAAGAGGACAAGCCGGAACCGGGACTGACACTTGTCTATTGGGATTATTATAACGCATCTGGGGATGTATACCGAAATATGGTACAACTCCATAAAAAGTTGTCCGGTCAGATGTATTTTGCAGGCGGTGGATGGACGTGGAACGGGATTGCTCCCAATTATGCGAGAGCTTTGAAGACGACAAAAGAAGGAACAAAAGTTATGAAAGAAGAAGGAGTGCGGGACTGGTTCTGTACGCTCTGGCAGGATGACGGAGCCGAAACTCCGATGGAGACATGCCTTCTTTCTCTGACATATTTTGCGGAGTGTGCCTACGAAAACGAAGTAACGCAAGAAATGCTGAAAGGTCGGATGAAAGAGCTGTTTGGAATTGACAGCGAGGATCTGATGCTTCTGGATGAATTTGACAATTTACAGCCGCAGGATCCTTACAATCTGAAATCAGCGAATCCTTCCAAACTGGCGCTTTACCAGGATCCGATGCTTGGTATTTTTGATGGGCAGTTTCGGGGAAGGGGATTCGCAGGCACTATGAGGAGCTTGCGAAGAAGCTGGAGAAGAGCCTGGAGAGACCGCAGCCGGAACGGACCAGGCATCTGTTGACCTATTACCAGAGGCTGGCGGTATTCCTTGCTGAGAAAGCGGAAATGGGGCTTGATCTTAAAGCTGACTATGATCAACACAATCAGGAGAAGATGCGTGAGTGGACCAAGAGACGAATTCCGCAGTGTCTGCATGTGCTGGAAGAGTTGTGGGAGATGCGGGAAACGATCTGGATGTCGGAATGTAAGCCGCAGGGGTATGAGGTCATTGATATTCGTCTGGGAGGTGTAAAAAGTCGCCTGAAATCGGCCGCAAGGAGGATTGAGACATGGCTTTCCCATCCGGAAAAGCAGTTGGAGGAACTGGAAGAGCAAAGAGTCTGCTTCTGGCCGGATGAAGACCGGATTTACTCCTTCAATCGTTGGGAACAGATTGTAAGTGCGTCCAATATCAATGAGTTATAAAAAGAAGCCGGCTTTGCTGTATGATACAGCAAAGCCGGCTCCTTTGCCTTAAGAGGGTTGTTATGGCCTTTTATATAATCAGATTGCGTAAAGATTTTTTGGAGTGGTCTTCGCCGTAAAGTCCCCATTTTTCGAGAGATACCTCCAGCTCTTTACATTCTTTTGCTTTTTCACGAAGAGGGACGTCGTTCATGCAGGCGTCGATTGCGGCACGGAAAGCCTTTGCGCCTGCCTGAGGTCCCATAGGATGGGCATGGATACCTGCGCCGACGCCGAGCAAAACGTCAATTCCGGCATCATCAAGGAATTTCGGAACCAGGCCTGGTACTACACCGCCTCCTACAAACGGAAGCATTGGTTTGATATCGTACATTTTGGCCTTGGATGTAATCAGGTTGATAATATAGTTGTCAAATGTATTGTCAAATTTACCATAAGGTGGCTGTGTCAGATAGATATCACATCCGGCAAGACGGGCAAGTTTGGCAACAACCTTTGAGCTCATGCCCTGGTAAGGGGATGAGGTAAACGCCCCGTTGAAACAGGAATGGCCCAGGATTGGAACGGTGATTTCCGGATCTTCTGCCAGTGCTCTGACTGCGGAGTAACCTACACCGTGAACATCGACCATGATACAGTTCCCGCCGTTGTTGATGACTTTCATGGCATTTTCTTTCAGTTTTGTCACATCATCGGTAATATTACATGCGTACAGAGTCGGTTCGCCCTTGATTTCTTCCGCACGTTTTGCTGCCGCCATGTTTGCTTTGACACGATCTTCGATTTTGTTAAATACGCGATCTCCACCGATCAGCTCATCATCCTTTATGATGTCGACACCGCCCGCAGACGCTTCGTAGAAGAGCTTTTCTCCTACATCCGGAGTATAGCCGGTACATGGCTTAATCATATTGTTGAGAAGCGGACGGTTGTAAGCGTGCAGGATGTCACGGATACCATTGATTCCGAATTTCGGCCCCTGGAAATCTTTCACAAAAGACTCTGGAAAGTCAATGTCCAGAAGTTTCAGATACGGCATGGACATAATATTTCCTGTAATAGAAGCAATGAGAAGCGGGATATTATTCCGAATATTATCTACCGGATAACCGATCCGGATCACATAGAACCGCAGATCATCCTTACCTACTGCAAGATTGACGTTTGTCTGATTTTCATAAGCAGGAACTTCATAGATGCCGATTACTTTAGAGCAATATTTTGACCGCACCTCATCCGTTTCAGCCGGCACATCCACCCAGGAGCCGGTTGTCTGCTCAATACCGATGCTCTGTGCTTTGATGACGATTCCTTCGTCTTTTCTGCCCCCACAAGATAAGTGGCTACACATAAATTTTCAAGATCACATCCCTCGTATAACGGATTCAGCAGGTCGCTGAACATTCTGTTTTGTTTCATTATCGTTTTCCTCCTTACACTGAAATGACCGTGTACACTGTTTCTGAGTTCAATGTATCTGAATGAGAGAATAATTTCAATAGCGAAAATATTTTCAATCCATTTTGTGTTGTTAAAAGTAAAGAACACGATTTATCTGATAAATTTCTGGAAAAACCTCCCATGTTTGAAAATGATTGCAATATTAAAGAAGAGAACGTATAATAGAGAGAACATAAAAAAAGGGTTGGGTCGTCAGAAAGGAGACAAAAGATGAAACTAGATAAATATGATCAATCCGTGTTTTTGGTTTTAAAGGCGGCATATCAGTACTATATCCTTGACAGGTCCCAGAACCAGATCGCAAAAGACCTGGACGTGTCGGTGACAACAGTGTCCAGACTTCTGAAACGGGCAAGGGATGAGAAGATCATCGAATTTGTGATTCGGAATCCTTATGTGGAGTGTCTGAATCTGGGACAGGAAATCAGCAATGCCTTTGGCCTGAAAGAAGTGATTATCAGTCCGGTAATTGATATGGGAGAGGATGAAGACGATTCCGCTATGGAGCCGGAGATGGTAAAAAAACTTGTCGCACTGGAGGGGGCAAGATATCTGCAAAGAGTCATCAAAGAAAATGATGTACTTGGAGTCACATGGGGGAGTACAGTCTATCAGATGATTAACTATCTCAATCCAGCACAAAAAGCGAATACTACTTTCGTCACTTTACATGGAAGTTTAAGCAACTGCGTGACAGAATGGGACGTCCGGACACTCGTATCCCGTATGGCAAAAGCTTTTTCCGGCAGAAAGTATATTTTGCTGACAGATACGCTGATGAACTCAGCCGAGACGGTTAAGATGCTCAAAAAAGAGAAAAGTATCTCTCAGGTCATGGATATGTTTGATAAGGTGGATATTGCGATCAACGGGATAGGCGCGTTTTACCCCAAAGTCACTTCCATCCTTGCCAAACCCTATTATCTCTCCCCGGATGAAGTTGCTATGCTCAAAGAACACCATGTGATTGGAGACGTCGCGCTTAGGTTTCTGGACAAGGAAGGCAATGAATGTGATACCGAGCTTAAAGAAAGAACGATTTCCATCAGCCTGGAACAATTCCGGAAGATTCCGGTAAAAGTTACACTTGCATCTGGCGAAGAAAAGGCACACGCAGTACTTGCCGCTTTGAAAGGTGGTCTTATTGATGTGCTGATTATGGATTATAGACTTGGTGGAACTGTACTCAAACTCTATAAAGAAGGGCACTGATTGTTTTTGGTTTCGGGGATGTGTTCCGATGCGCCGGGATACGTCCCCTGATGAAGAGGTCTGACAATTTGGTTTTGTTTTATGCGGCTTTATGCCGCTTTTTTGCTTTAAGTTATATACCTGTAAGGAAGGAAACCTCTCCCTAAAATATATTAAAAAATTTTTCCCCATGTTCCTGTCTGAAAGTTTTTTCGATCTATGTAAGAGTCAAATATTTTTCATTCTTAGCAAATCCTATTATCGGATATACAATGTGAATATAAAGACAGCGTTTTGAAAAAAATAATTGTACATTTTCACAATGCAGAAGGAGGGATTGTGGGGACTTTCTCATCCAAGTGGCCATCAGGAAAGGAAGTCCCGAAAGGAGAAAAGAAGAGAGAAACGAAAAACAGAAGAAAAAATGGAATGTAGAGACAGTACATGAAAGATAGAGACAGGAGGTTGGTGTACATATGATTATGAATTTTTTGAGAAGAGTGCCGGCGGGTATGATGGTTGTTCCCCTGTTTTTGGGATGCCTTGTCAACACCTTTGTCCCGGATGCTCTGCAGATCGGTGGAATTACGACAGCGACATTTTCCAGTGCAGGCGGTAACTGTGCCCTTGGAATTCTGCTATTTTGTATGGGTACGAAACTGAGGCTCAAAGAGATGCCCGCGGTTTTAAAGCGGGGCGGGCTGCTCCTGGTGGCGAAGTTTGCGATCGGTGCGATTTTAGGTATTCTGGTTGGCCGTATCTTTGGCCCTGCAGGTATTCTTGGCATCTCAAGTATGGCAATCATCTGTGCGGTCACAAACAGTAACGGCAGTGTTTATTATGCACTGATGCAGACATACGGGGACGATATTGACTGTGCATGTATGCCGATTCTGGCAATCAATGACGGTCCATTCCTGACACTGGTAGCGCTTGGCGCTTCTGGACTTGCTGATATTCCGATTATGAGCCTTGTGGCGGCGCTGGTTCCGATCATTGCCGGTATGATTCTTGGGAACCTGGATAACAAAGTGACAGAATTCTTCGGACCGGTAGGAGATGCCATTATCCCATTCACAGGATTCTCCCTTGGAGCAGGTATCGACCTTGCGAATGTTCTTAAAGGTGGGGTATCTGGTATTGTTCTTGGTCTGATCACAATCTTTATCGGCGGTGGGTTCATCTATCTGTGCGATCATTTTATCGGCAGACGTCCGGGATATGCGGCCTGGGCAGTAGCGACGACCGCGGGAAATGCGGTGGCGGTTCCGGCAGTTATCGGTACGGCCGACCCGGCATGGGCGGAATTTGTAGGTACGGCCACGGTTCAGGTGGCGGCTTCCACCGTATTATCAGCACTGCTCGTTCCGTTTATCGTGAGCTGGTGGGCTAAGAAGTTCGGATGTCCAAAGTTCCCTAAGGAAGCAAAGGCGGAGAAAGCATCCGGTAAATAACGGCGAACATAAAGGAGCGGTATATCATGGAAAAATTTTTAATGATCGCCGATGATTTTACCGGAGCAGGCGACGCGGGAGTCCAAATGTCAAAAAACGGGATTGAGGCCAGAATTGCGTTTAACACGGATGGGATCGATCCCAATGAATCCTATGTCATTGACTCAGAGTCGAGGAATATTCCGGCAGAAGAGGCGTATGAGAAGGTCAAAAAGATTTATCAGGATATGGAGACATACCACTATGACCACTATTACAAAAAAAATCGATTCTACGATCCGTGGAAATATTAGGGCAGAGCTGATGGCGGCGAGAGAAGTACTTAAGCCGGATCTGACGGTATTCAATCCGGGCAATCCGGACTCTAACCGGACGGTGGTGGATGGGATCCTGATGATGAATGGCATACGGATCTGTGAAACGGAGATCATGCGGGATCCACTCTGCCTGGTGAAAGAGGACAATCTGAAAAAGCTGCTGGAGACGGAGATGGAAGAACCGGTGCAGTATTTTACGCTGGCTCAGATCCGCAGCGGAAAACTGGAGCTCGATGGGTCCGGTCTGATCACGTTTGACGTTCTGAACAATGAAGATATGGATACGGTCGTACGTTTCATCCTAAGCAAGAAGAAAAAGGTGCTCTGGGTAGGATCAGCGGGAATGGCCAATGCCCTTTTCTATACTTTGTGTCCGAAGTATCCGGTACTGTCTTTGGTTGGCAGCATCAGTGATACGTCAAGAAATCAGGTTAGAAGAGCGAAAGAGCAGGGCGCACGAATTGTGGAAATGAATGTTTCCGGACTTTTAAAAGGCGGAAATCTGGCAAAGGTCGCCGACGAGGCGGTAGAAGGCTTAAAGCTTGGCGAGAATGTCATTGTAGTTTCGGCAAGGGAGCATGAGGATTATCTGGATTCCGTGGATACCGGAAAAAACTTGGTATGAAACGGGGCGATGTGGCGCGTTATACCCAGGAGCGTCTCGGTGAGCTTTCGGCAATGATCCTGAAGCAGGCGAATGTCTGCGGCGTTTTTTTGACAGGTGGAGATACAGCTATCAGTTTTATGGAGAAAAATCACGCCCATGGCGCCAGACTGGTAGAAGAGGTACTGCCGATTGTCGCGCTTGTGGAGACAGTCGACGGAGATTACCCGGGATTGCCTCTGGTTGTAAAAGGAGGGTCCATCGGGGATGAAAATGCGATTGCAGAGTCTATTCGATACTTAAAAGAAAGGAAGAGCAGATAACATGAGTATCATTGGTATTACAATGGGAGATCCGGCCGGAGTGGGCCCGGAGATCATTATGAAGGCGCTTGCCCAGGAGCAGGTGTATGAGCATCAGTATGTCGTGTACGGCGCGGCGGATATTCTGGAGTATTACAATGGGATGCTGAATCTGGGACTTAAAATTGTAGATATCCAGGAGACGGAAGACTATGTGGAACATGCTGTAAATGTGATTGACAGTTGTGGTCTTGCGATGACAGAATACGAAATCGGCAAACTGTCCGCAAAATGCGGAGATGCAGCTTATCGATATATTGAGCGCAGCATACGGGACGCCATGAGCGGGAAAATCGCGGCGGTAGTTACTGCTCCTCTGAACAAGGAAGCTCTCCACATGGGTGGACACCTTTACGATGGACACACGGAAATCTTTGCGACTCTGACCGGGACAAAGACCTATGCTATGATGTTCTACGGACCATTGAAGATAATGCATGTTTCGACACATTGTTCTTTGCGGGAGGCATGTAACCGTGCGACAAAACAGAGAGTTCTGGATGTTATCCGTCTTTTGAATCAGGCTATGATTCAGACCGGTATGGAGCACCCGCACCTTGCTGTGGCAGGTCTCAATCCGCATGCGGGCGAACATGGTCTTTTTGGAGATGAGGAGATCCGGGAGATCGGTCCGGCCATTGAAGAGGCAAAAATGGAAGGTATTGATGTAGATGGTCCGATTCCGCCGGACTCTGTGTTTGGAAAAACACTGAACGGCGTATATGACGCGGCGGTGGCGATGTATCATGATCAGGGACATATTGCGGCAAAGCTTCAGTTCATGAGCCAGTGTGTCAACTGTACAATCGGTTTACCGATTATACGGACGTCCGTGGATCATGGAACGGCTTTTGATATTGCAGGAAAAGGCATAGCCGATGGAACAAACATGAAGCAGGCGATGCTGGTGGCGGAAGAATTTATGAAGAATCGTTAGGCGGTAACAGAATGAAACAGTTTATTGTTGGTTCCGGATGGAAAATGGTAAAAACATATCAGGACAGTATTGATACCGCGAGAGAACTGGAAAAGAGGCTGGAAGGATTCCACGAATTCCCGGTTGTTATTTTCCCCTCTTTTCCGGCGATTCCGGAGATTTGCAGAAAGCTTTCTAAAGAAAGTGCGCTTAAAATCGGAGGTCAGGATTTGTTCTGGGAGGATGAAGGAGCTTATACGGGAGAAATTTCCGGGAAGATGCTTCTGGAGATCGGTTGTCAATATGTGGAAATCAACCATCAGGAACGAAGAAAATATTTACATGAAGATAATGAGATGGCGAACCGGAAACTAAAACAGGCGCTTCGTCTTTCCCTGACCCCATTTCTCTGTATGGGTGAAGAAGAAGAGGGAAGCGATGAAGAGGTGAGATGCTTTATCGAAAACCAGCTTTCTGAGTTGCTGGACGGAGTCGGAGAAGCCGAAGCTTCGCACATCATTTTTGCTTACGAGCCGAGATGGGGCATCGGGAAGAAGAATGTGGTGGGGCTTTCTCATATCCAGAGCGTCCACCACAAAATCCGCGGGTTTCTGGCAAAGCGGTACGGACACAACATGGCAAAACAGGCTTACATCGTCTACGGCGGGGAATTACGATGGAAAGGAGCCTGGATATCGCTGCACTTCCGGATGTCAATGGTCTGTTTACGACAGGCTGCGGTATTTATGCGGATTTGTACAGCGAACTGGTTCATACAACAGCGAAGATGTTAAGACAAGGTGAAGACAGATGAAAATTGTGATAGGAGCGGACCACAATGGTCTGAAATTAAAGAATACACTGAAAGGATACCTTCAGGAGAGAGGAGCAGAGGTGACAGACGCAGGCGTCTATACAGAGGAGCCGGTAGATTACCCGGATATTGCCTGGAAGGTGGCGGAAGCAGTTGCCGCCGGAACCTATGACCGGGGCATTCTCATATGTGGGACCGGAATTGGGATGTCCATCGTGGCAAATAAGGTGCCGGGAATCCGTGCGGCCCAGTGTACAGACCCGTATTCGGCAGAGCGGGCTATCAAGAGTAATGACGCCCAAATTATTACTTTTGGCGCACTGGTGACAGGGGAGGCTGTAGCCAAAAAGCTGGTGGACATCTGGCTGGATTCAGAATTTGATCCATCCTGCCCATCGGGGAGAAAGGTAGAAAAGATCAAGGAATTGGACGAAAAATGGCGGTGTGAGACTGCGGGAGCGTGATTCGGCAGAAAGGAATGAAGGAATGCTGCTATATATAGTAAGACATGGAGAGACCGACTGGAACCAGGAGCGACGGATGCAGGGGAGCACGATACTCCTCTGAATAAAAATGGCAAGGAGCTCGCCCGGATCACGGCCAGGGCATTGGAGGACGTTCCTTTTGACCTGGCAATATCCAGTCCCCTTTCCAGAGCCCTGGAGACCGCTCGGATTTTGATTGGAGACAGAAAGATCCCTGTTCTTAGGGACTCCAGAATCCGGGAGATCAACTGGGGAGAGTGGGACGGAATTGGCGTCCGGGATCCAAAGTATTCCTCTGTCAGCGGCACGATCAGGTTGTTTTATGAGCAGCCTTTTTCCTTTCCGGGAGCTCCGGGAGGCGAGACGATCCGGGAGGTATGCAAGCGTACAGGGAGTTTTACCAGGATCTGATTCACACGGAGAGCTACCGGGATAAGACGATTCTTGTTTCCACGCATGGCTGTGCCATGAGGGGAATCTTAAATCAGATCTATGAAAATCCAGAGAATTTCTGGCAGGAGGGAGTTCCGGTAAACTGTGCGGTCAGTATTGTTCGTGTCAACGGAGAAACGAGCGAATTTATCGAAAAAGAGACGGTCTATTATGACAAATCTTTGTGCAGAAATTTTTATCATATGGAATAAAAACACCATCCATCTGAGGTGACGGACCAAAATCAATGTCCGAAACTGCGAGATGGATGGTATTCTTTTGTCTAAGCGTTTATTCGGAACGTGGAATCTGATCAAGCTTTTCCAGTTTGGCAACACGAATGTGGAATTCTTCGCTCTCTGAGAATGTGGCGTCAAGGAAAAGTTGAATCAGCTCTTTGCAACAATATCACCGACGATCTGTCCGCCGAGTGCCATGACCTGAACATTGTCATGCTCTACGCACTGATGTGCAGTGTAAATATCGTGCACGACTGACGCCCGGATGCCAGGGTATTTGTTGCAGGCGATTGCCGCACCCACTCCGGTACCACATACCATAATGCCCCGCTCGGCCTCGCCATCGAGAATTGATCGACACACTTTTGCGGCGATATCCGGAAAATCTACCATTTCAGGAGTATAGCTTCCTACATGGATTACCTCATGACCCTGTTCCTCCAAATATGCCAGAACCTTTTGTTTTAATTCATATCCTGCATGATCTCCACCGACAACTACTTTCATAAAATTAAGTACCTCCTTGATTAAAAAATATGGTGTTTGAAAAAATAATTGTACTTAATTATGGAAAGGTGACAGCATATTCCAAATACAACAGACAACGTTTCTATACTTTATTATAGAAGGTTTTCCATTTGCACGCAATATAATGTTCTGAATAATTTTTGGTTGTATCTTGTTTTTCAGAAAAATATTGCAAAAAGAAAGCGCCGATTTTATACTGGTTACAGACGAAAAACCGAAGAAAACAAGGTGAAATGTCAGGAAAAATGGAGGGGACCGGCATACCGACCGAGACGGACCGGACATTTGAGTTCTTTGTTCTCCCTTATACCTGCCACGAGATTGAGTCGGCAGAGCATATATTTGAACTTCCAGCGTCTTATGCGATAGTGCTGCGGATTCTCGATATGCAGACGGAGGTGGCGGCGACGAAAGCTGGGGAGCATGGGATCACGAGCCTTATATAGTCAAGGGAGAGGAGCCGAGATCATTTACTTTCCAGGTACATCTTCTTGGCCGAGGCAAAGGGTGTATCCATAGTAGATTCCGCAAAGAGTGTCAAACCCGGAAGAATGTCCGATTGCTCCAAACGAAGAAAGGATTTCTGTAGTGCCAGATGCAAGCGGCAGTTCCTTTACCGGGCGGCTGAAATGGCAGGAAAGCGCACAGGAAAGAAAGGTCCGGCTGATGTCGTTGGAATCTCCAAGGCGGCGTGAGATTGTCTGGCGAAGTGCCTGGGCAAACGGGTGATCCCATTGTCCCGAAAACAGGAGTCCGGCCAGTACGCCGCAGAGGAAATCGTCTCCTGACGGGGTAAGTCCCATGCCAAGTCCCGTCATTCCGGCAAGGGTAACGGCGGCCTTGTCATAGCAGATGTCCAGTACCTCTTTTCTTGCGTCTTCCATCCGCTTTTGTGCGACTGCCAGAAATACCCCTTTTGCGAAATCGGAAGGGTTTTTCAGCAGGGCTTTGGAGAAAAGCTCGGTAAGCCCTCCGGAGGACGACTGTAGAAGCGATTCTTTTATAGCTGGAAGGGGAAGGGGGACGGCGTAGTCACGAAGAAGCGAATCATAGATGGCGGCTTCATCAAAACGAAAGATGATCCTGGATGATTTGGAGAATAGGATGATCGTCTTCTTGTCTACGAATACTTGATCCCCCGGCACGACAGGAAGTCCGGACATCTCACCGACGTCAAGTCCCGTAATCAGACTTACCGGAGACAGGGGGGATCCGGCCGCCTGAAGGGCGACGAGGGATGATCCCATCTGCAGATTGATCGTTTTTCGGTAGACGGAATGTACCATTCCCTCTGATATATGCGAGAGGATACCGGACGCAAAGGACATTGTTTCTGTGATAAACTGTTTCATATTTTTAACCTCTTTTAGACAGGGTTTTACCTGATATTAAACGTTTGTGTCTGCTAGAATTTTAGCAAAAAAGACGAGAAAATGGCAAATAAAACAAAGAAATTATACAAGATGGATAAAAAACAAGTTTTTTTCCCTCGTTTTCTATATTGTAACAAAGTAGGTTATCCGATAAAATGACAATATAACTTTTGGTTAGGTAAAAACCAAATCTTGGGAAAGGAAGGAAATATGGATGGAGAAAAAGAAAAAATTCTCAATTTCATTGACAACGCAGATTCTGGTGGCTACTATCGGCGGTCTGGTTTTCGGAGTGATCGTAGGACCATGGGCATCCAACATTAAGTTTATCGGCGACATCTTCTTACGTCTGATTCAGATGTCCGTTGTTCTTCTCGTTATGTCAGCAGTAGCTGGCGCTGTCGGAGGGGGAGACGGTCGTGACGTAGGAAAGATGGGATTCCATACATTCAAGTGGATTATCGGATTTACAATCTTTTCTGCGGCATTAGGAGTCGTGTTGGCCATGCTTGTAAAACCGGGTATCGGAATTGACCTCTCTTCGGCCGAAGAAGTGGCGGAAGCGACGGTAGGATCTGCCTCTCTTCAAGAGACGCTCACGAATTTTGTGCCGACCAATGTCATTCAGGCGATGGCGGAAGGGTCCATGGTGCCATGTATTGTGTTTGCCTTGTTCTTTGGCGTCGCAATGGGACAGTACACAAAAAACACCAAGAACAGGAATGTGGCGGATCTCGTGCTTGGTCTTAACAACATTATTACAAACATTATCAAGATCGTTATGACGATTGCTCCAATCGGTATCTTCTGTCTGCTGGCAGATGTAGCAGGAAAAACAGGCTTTGACGTAATCAAACCGATGTTTAAGTTCCTTGGTATTTTACTTGTCGGCGACATCATCCAATTTCTTGTATTCGGACCGCTTACGGCGGCTCTTTGCAAGGTAAATCTCTTCAAGATGCCAAAGAAGTTTGCGAAAATGTCCATGATGGCTATCACGACAACTTCCGGCGCTATCTGCCTTCCGACAAAGATGGAGGATGCGGTAGAGAAGTTTGGCGTCAGCCGTAAAGTGGCGGACTTCACAGGGCCGATTACGATGTCCATGAACAGCTGTGGCGCGGCACAGTGCTATGTAGTAGCTATTTTCTTTATGGCACAGGCCACGGGTATTGAGTTAAGCCCGTACCAGATGGGAATGGCGATCCTGCTTTCTTGTCTGATGTGTTTGGGAACGATCTCCGTTCCAGGTGGATCTGTGATTGTTTACACATTCCTGGCGTCCTCGTTAGGACTTCCTATGGACAGTATCGCGGTATTAATCGGTATTGACTGGTTTGCCGGAATGTTCCGTACATTGATGAATGTCGATGTCGACGTTATGGTTGCCATGCTGGTTGCATGTAAGATCGGTGAATTCGATTATGATGTTTATAACGAAAAGAAAACCGTGAAATATTAATGCATATCGAAAATGACAAAAAAGGTGTATGGATCCAGGTTCTGACCGGTTCTGTGCGCCTTTTTCCTTTGTCAAACCTGTGGACTGAACTGTTTTAAATGATAGAAGACAGTGCAGATAGATCACATCTTAAAATGTATGAAAAGGAGGAGAAAAATGTACGAACTACTCGTGAAAAATGGGAAAATTGTGACAGCGGACTCGGTCAAAGAGGGTGATATTGCCGTAAAAGACGGAAAGATTGCGGCAATTTTGGCCCCAGGCGTGGAGGTGGAAGCTGAAAAGGTCATCGATGCGGGCGGTAAGTATGTGTTCCCTGGAGCGATCGATACGCACGCGCATCTGAATGATCCGGGCTATGAATGGCGTGAAGACTATGCCCACGGAACGGCAGCCGCAGCAGTAGGGGCTATACGACAATCATCGATATGCCGCTTCAGAACGAACCGGCCATGACGACAGCAGAACTTTTTGATCGGAAAGTAGAGGCCGTGGATCCGAACGCATATGTGGACTACTGTTTTTGGGGCGGATTGATTCCGGATAATTTTGATGAGCTGGAAGATTTGTATAAGAAGGGTTGCGTTGCTTTTAAATCTTTTATTGGTCCGGTATCACCGGATTATAGTTCTTTAAGTTATGGGCAGGCATATGAGGCAATGCAGAGGATTCAGAAATTTGGAGGACGAGCGGGATTTCATTGTGAGGACTTCTCCACAATCAAGTGGCAGGAGCAGAGAATGATTAAAGAGGGAAGGCTTGACTGGCAGGGATACCTTGACTCCAGACCGGTGATTGCGGAGATGCTGGCTACCGTGGATATTATCGAGATTGCAAAAACGACGGGATGCAAAGCGCATATTTGTCATGTCAGCAGCCCGGATGTGGCACAGAAAATTAAAGAAGCACAGCAGGAGGGATATGACATTACAGCCGAGACATGTTCCCATTACCTGAGCATGACGGATAAGGACGTTATCAAAAACGGACCACTCTTTAAATGTGCTCCGCCGCTGCGTTCCCAAGAAGAGGTGGACCGTCTTTGGTCTTATGTGGAGGATGGTACGATCAGTGGTATCGCAAGTGACCACTCTCCATGTTCCTATGACGAGAAATTCCATGAGATTCTCGGTAAAAGGATCGAGAATGTCTTTGACGTATGGGGAGGCATCAGTGGTATTCAGAGTGGATTTCAGGTAGCGTTCCACGAAGGCTGTGTCAAGAGAAATCTCTGTCCGTGTGTCCTCGCAAATGCAATGTCTGTACAGCCTGCGAAAGCCTTCGGAATTTACGGTAAGAAAGGAGATATTCAGATTGGATTTGATGCGGACCTTCTGATTGTGGATCCGGACAAGGAGTGGGAAATCACAGCAGATTCGCTCCTCTATGTGAACAAGATTTCCGCTTTCGTAGGGATGAAGGGGAGAGGGATTCCGGTATGCACGATACTGAGAGGAAAAGTAGCTGCCAAGGACGGCAGGGTAACCGGAGAAAAAGGAGCAGGTATGCTGGTGAAAAGAATAGGCTGATCAGATGACAGAAAGGAGAAACTATGAAAAACATTGTTGAGAATAAACACTTAAATCCGGAACTCGTAAAGAACGTGGATCCGGATTTGCAGCCAACAAAAAAGAGAATCATGGATCCGGTCTCCTATGCGGCCAGCTTCATGGGGGATGCGTTTCCATCGGAACGTTCTCTATGGGTGCTGGTTTGATCGGAGCGTTGACTGTTACCCAAGCGATTCTTGCCATGGTGATCGGCTGTCTCGTCATCGCCATTGCCCTGGTCATCATCGGACAGTGCGGCCATAAATACGGGATTCCATTCACCGTACAGCTTAGAAGTAGCTTCGGTACAGCGGGAATCAAAGTACCTGGTCTCCTGCGTGGAATTCCGGCTATCATCTGGTTTGGATTCCAGAGCTGGGTAGGAGCGGGGGCCATCAATAGTTGTCTCGACATTTTATTTGGATTTGATAATCTTCCGGTTATCTACGTCCTCTTTACAATTCTGCAGGTGGCGCTTGCTATCAAGGGATTTGAAGGTATCAAATGGATGGAAAATATCTCCTGTATTTTTTTATTGCCATTTTAATTTACATGCTGTATGTCGTACGCACTCAGTTCTCTACGGAGATTGACGACGTGTTTGCCGGAATCAAGGGGACATGGGGAATGCCGTTTTGGGCAGCTACCACATCGTTCCTTGGAATTTATTCTACGATGATTATCAATGCGTCTGATTACTCCAGGAACGTCAAGGAAAATGTGGGACCAGTCAAGACGGGATCAATTTATACGATCGCCATTCTTCCGGTTACTCTGTTCATGGGATTGATCGGACTGCTTGTCACAGCGGCAACAGGAAACAGCGATCCGGTTGTTGTGTTTTCCACAACCATGGGTAGCAAGGTACTTACAATCGTGACTCTGCTTTTCATTGCGTTTGCCCAGGTGACGACCAACGTACTGAACAATATCGTGCCTCCGGCTTATGTGCTGATGGAGGCGTTTCATGTAAAATGGAAACTCTCCACCGTCATTGTCGGTGTGCTTTCCATATGCTGTATGCCTTGGAAACTGGTAACAGATGAATCTGCGGCAGGACTGAATCTCTTCACACAGTTCTACTCCGCATTTCTCGGACCGATTTTCGCGGTAATGGCAGTGGATTACTTCGTTCTGAGACGGCAGAAGCTGGATATCAACATGATGTACGACAAACAGGGACCATTTAAGGGTGTGAACTGGGCGGCGATCATTGCCATCCTTTTCGGATCCCTCTGTTCCCTGCTGGTAGTTGAGCTGTCTTGGTACGTCAGCCTGATTCCGACTGCAGTCGCATACTACTTCCTTATGAAGAAGATGAAGGTGGCGGCGCCATTCTGCAAAGGAACCATTTTCGAAAGAGAATGATCGGTTTGCTGTAATTAAGAATCAGGTAGTGATCTCTCTGATTATGATTGCATTCCAGATAGTGTACATGATTGTTTTTAAATAACAGATTAACTTCATATTGAAAGGGCGGCACATTGCTGTGCCGCCCTTTGTCATCTCTAAAAGGAAGGGGCGGTTACACCGTTAAGCGTACCGCCCGTATTATGAATGAATCAAATATAAAGAAACTGTCTGTTGCCACTGTTTGAAAACAGGATGTCATTTTGGGAGCATCATATAAAGCTTAACGCCCAGCTCCACGTCGAGACGCGTCTGGCGATCGTCCAGAGAGATCTCCGCGATCTCACATATTCGATTCATGCGATGCAGCATGGTCTTATAATGTATAAAGAGTTGCTTTGCGGTCTTGCTTAAATTCAGGTTGTTGCCAAGGAGTGAATCCAGCGTCTGTAGATATTCCGTATTGTTCTCTTTGTCGTAGTCTGCAAGTTTCTGAACAGCCGGAGGAATGATCTGTGCAAAATTCTCAAAGTTCGAGTGGGAGGCCAGAAGCCTTAAAACGCCCATGTCGTTATATTTGACGATTGGATTGCCAAAGGCGTGTCCAAATTGGAGAGCGTCATACGCTTCCTGTACTTTCTTAGATAGTGTACTCACATCTGTGGTCTGGCTGCTGATCCCTGCAAAAAGGGAGAGTGTGCGGTGCTGTTTATTCAGATACGCCTGAATTTGTTCAAGTGTCGCTGCAGCGGCCCCACATAAGTCCATAGAGGCCGGATGTACTGAACGCAACAACACATGAAGATACGGCTCTTTGATATAAAAAAAACAGTTTTTCTCTGGGAGGTAAGCGGTAATCTCCATAAGAGCCTCTGGAACCTTCGTTTTGCTTCGTTCGGAGGAGAGCTCTAAAGATATGGCGGCGTAGCTGTCGCCCCGGTTCCAACCATAATTGTGCGCTTTCTCCACAATCGCATCTGGACTCAGCCGTTTCTCGAAAAGTTCGCTTAGGAAACCGGAGATATATTTCTGTTCAATTTTTGCCACATAATATTTCTTGAGTACAAGCACCGATAAGAGATGGGATGCGGTTTTTAAAAGCATTTCCTGATGCTCTTCCAGGAAAGAGTTTGTCACCGACGTCAGGTAGCCCGTAACCTTCCCCATACAGAGGATGGGGAGCCGGAGACGGTCAGCCACGGCGGTATTTGGATCAAAACCAGAGGCAGTATGCTGTTGAAGCTGTTGGCCCTCCGAATCTGTGACAGTAAAATATCCGGGAATATAGTCTCCCAAGTAGTGGAGGATATCTTCTTCCTGGAAGCCGGAGGCAACCGCCTTTGTCAGGTTATTTTGTATATCGAGATAATAGCGGTTTTTACCTTCATAACAAGTGACATGACTGCAGAAATGGCATCGATAAACCGAACATCCGGAGGCAGCAGAATCACGGGGATTGAGAAACGAGAGGCGTTTCTTAGAATATCTCCGGGAACAGGCTCCGTGACGTTGTCTGTCCCGCCCTTCAGGATAATAGCCGCAATCTGCTTCGAGGCAAGAAGCTCCATGTGCTCGCCGAGATGCAGGACTTCAGAGGCAAAGCGGATGGATAGGAGAAGAATCTCCCCGTCTTTCAGATAATGAAGAAGATCCGTGTCCTCTACTGTTGTAATGCTGGAAACAGGACGCGAAAGCCCCTCTCTCCCGGTGACGAGCGACGCATGATGAAAAATATTCAGTTTCAGAACATCTGTTACCGTTAATGTCCTCACAAACCCACTTCCATTCCCTCTTTTGCGCCCCTTTTTTCAGAAGATGTCGAAATCGGGCGACTTCATATTTAAGACTATAGCATAAAATAAATGTGAAAAAAAGGTGAAATCAGTATCATGGAAGGATAAGCCTGCCGGGGATGCATTATCCTATAGTTCCAATGGCAAAGCAGGAGCTCCATGATATGATAGAACCAGACTATTTTATTACTTAAAAAACAGAAGAAATGGGGGTATGAGCTTATGCTAAAGTTCACACTGAAACGACTGGCATCTCTGGTTGTCGTGCTGATCGGCGTATCGTTTCTGGTATTTATGCTGTTGTCACTGACTCCGGGGGATCCGGTCAGAATGATGCTTGGTGAATCGGCGACGCCGGAGGCACAAGAAGCTTTGCGGGAGGAGATGGGGCTGAATGATCCGCTTCTTGTACAGTATGGGCGGTACATGAAAAATATCATTGTACACCAGGATTTAGGGACGTCCTATACGACCCAAAGACCAGTACTAGGAGAAATTTTAAATGTTTTTCCCAATACAGTTACGTTGGCCGTGGCAGCGGTTATCATTGCTATCGTTGTTGGGATCTTTTTAGGGATTATTTCGGCGGTTAAGCAGAATTCCCTGCTGGACAATATTGTTATGGTACTCGCTCTTATCGGGACGTCAGCTCCGATCTTCTGGATCGGTATCCTGATGATTTTGTTGTTTTCCGTTCAGCTCGGTTGGTTTCCGCCTTCGGGATTTGGAAGCTTTAAACAGTTGATTATGCCTGCCATTGCGCTTGGCCTACAAAGTACGGCCGTGGTGGCCAGAATGACCCGATCCAGTGTTCTGGAAGTCATCCGTCAGGATTTTGTTAAGACGGCAAGAGCCAAAGGTCAAAAGGAGATTGTCGTTATTGTGAAGCATGTATTTCGGAATGCATTGATTCCGATCATCACAGTTGTTGGCCTCCAGTTCGGTACTCTTCTCGGAGGTGCGATGCTGACAGAGATCGTGTTTTCCATTCCGGGGTCGGTCGTCTGATGATTGATGCAATTAAACAGAGATTTCCCGATTGTGCAGGGCAGCGTGCTTTTTGTGGCGGCGTGCTTTTCCCTTGTTAATCTGGCGGTTGATCTTTTGTATGCGGTAGTTGATCCGAAAGTATCGAAAGAATAGGAAGGAGGATGGAAAATGGAAGAAAAAAAATCCAGAAGCCAGTTTATGATGGTTTTAAAAAGATTAAGTAAAAACAGGATGGCGATTCTCGGTCTGATAATCCTTCTTCTCTTAATTATCATGGGGATTTTTGCTGATTTTATTGCTCCATACGGATATGCGGAAATGGACTGGAAGAGTCCGTTTCAGCATCCAAGCGCACAGCACTGGTTTGGCACAGATGAGTTTGGACGGGATATTTTCAGCCGTATTGTTTATGGAGCGAGAATTTCTCTTCTTGTAGGATTTGTATCAGTCGGAATTGCGGTTGTAGTAGTAGGGGGAACACTGGGAGCAATCGCGGGATTTTATGGAAAACGAGTAGACAATGTAATTATGCGTCTTATGGATATTCTTCTGTCTATCCCGCAGACTTTGCTGGCAATCGCGATTGTGGCGGCGCTTGGAACCGGACTTGTCAACCTGATGATTGCGGTTGGCGTCTCATCAGTTCCGACTTATGCCAGAATCGTGCGGGCGTCTGTGCTTACGATCCGTGAAGAAGAATACATTGAGGCAGCCAAGGCGTCCGGTACAAAGAACTCAAAAATTATTATGAAACATATTCTTCCAAACTGTGTGGCTCCGGTGATAGTCCAGGTGACGCTTGGAATGGCAGGGGCAATCCTGACGGCGGCCGGCATGAGCTTTATCGGACTCGGAATCCAGCCGCCGAACGCAGAGTGGGGCAATATGCTCTCGGCAGGACGTGACTATATCCGGGGATATTCTTATATGACCCTGTTTCCTGGACTTGCAATCGTCATCACTGTGCTCTCACTGAACCTTTTGGGCGACGGACTTCGCGATGCGTTGGACCCGAAACTGAGAAATTAAAGAAAGGCGGAGCAAAATATGGGAAACGAGAAATTATTGGATATTAAAAATTTAAGTGTGACGTACAAGACGGAAGATGGGATTGTCTATGCGGTTAACGATCTGAATATGGAGATCGGACATAAGGAGACGCTCGGATTTGTAGGTGAAACAGGAGCTGGGAAGACGACAACTGCCATGACTATCATGGGACTTCTGCCGACGCCTCCCGGGAAGGTGACTTCAGGGAGATCCTGTTTGACGGCCGGGATATGCTGACAATCAGTGATAAAGAGCGAAGAAGTATACTGGGAGAGGAGATCTCTATGATTTTCCAGGACCCAATGACTTCCCTGAATCCATCTATGCGGGTAGGGGATCAGATTGTTGAGATGATTCGTCTCCACAAGAAGATCGGGAAGAAAGAGGCCATGGTGGAAGCGGAAAATCTGCTGGAAATGGTGGGGATTCGTAGAGAACGTGCAAGGTCTTATCCGCACCAGTTCTCCGGTGGTATGAAACAAAGAGTTGTGATTGCTATTGCGTTGGCGTGCCGGCCAAAACTTATCATTGCGGACGAACCGACGACGGCGCTGGATGTGACTATCCAGGCACAGGTAATGAACTTAATCAAAGAATTGAAAGAGAAATTCGGGACATCCATGATTCTGATTACCCATGACCTGGGAATCGTAGCAGAAATCTGTGATAAGGTTGCTATCATGTACGCAGGGCAGATTGTCGAGTATGCAAGTGTAGAAAAAGTATACAATAATCCGAGCCATCCGTATACAAACGGGCTGTTCAACTCCATTCCGAAGCTTGATACGGAGGAAGAGTGGCTTGAGGAAATTCATGGTTTACCTCCGGAGCCGACGGAGCGGATCGAAGGTTGTGCATTCAGTCCTCGTTGTCCAAATTGTATGGAAATCTGTAAACATAAAAACCAGGCATCACCCATATAGACGAAGAACATTATGTGAGATGCTTCTTATACGAAAAGGAGGAGGGAGAAGCAGATGACTAAAAGTTCGGAAAAACTGGTGGAAATCAATCACCTAAAAAATATTTCAAAGTGGGAAAGGGTTTTCTACATGCGGTCGATGACGTCAGTTTTTATATTAACAAAGGTGAGACGCTCGGTCTCGTAGGGGGAGTCCGGATGCGGCAAATCTACAACGGGACGAACGCTCATCCGACTTCTGGAAGCTGACAGCGGTGAAGTGAATTTTCACGGAAAAAATGTTTTATCTCTCAATAAAGCAGAAATGCAGACGTTTCGGGAGAATGTGCAGATGGTTTTCCAGGACCCGTATTCTTCTCTGAATCCCCGTCTGTCTGTCTTTGATCTGATTGCGGAGCCGCTCACCAATATAGAAGAGTATCGAAAAGACAAGAAGAAATTGGATGCAAAGGGTGCGGGAGATGATGGATGTCGTTGGGCTTTCCAGGAGACTGATTAATGCCTATCCGCATGAGCTGGACGGGGGCGCAGACAACGTGTTGGTATTGCACGGGCATTGTCTGTCAAGCCGGAGTTTATCGTTCTTGACGAGCCTGTATCCGCACTGGACGTCTGTATTCAGGCGCAGATCATCAACCTCCTGAAACGACTGCAGCAGGAGTTGAACCTGACGTATCTGTTTATCTCCCACGATCTGAGCGTCGTGAAACATATCAGTAATCGAATTGGGGTTATGTATCTTGGAAAGATCGTGGAACTCGGAGATTACCGTACGATTTTGGAGATTCACGCCATCCGTACACGAAAGCGCTTCTGTCGGCGATTCCGATTCCGAAGATTGGTGTAGAACGGAAACAGATCATTTTAAAGGGCGATGTACCAAGTCCGGTAAATCTTCCTGGAGGATGCCGTTTTGCGGGGCGCTGCCCGTATGCAACAGATAAATGCCGTCAGGAGGAACCAAAGTTAAAGGATGTTGGGAATACACACTATGTGGCATGCCACTATGACAATCTGGAATAGACGGGGAGGAGAGAGAATATGAGAAAAGGGAAGAGATATTTCAGTCTCATTCTGGCAGGTTTACTTGCGGTGTCTTTGCTTGCAGGCTGTGGCGGCCAGGAGAAAAAAGATAAAAATACATTGACTGTTGCGATTGCGGCGGATCCTCCAACGTTGGATCCTCATGCGGCGTCGATCGATTCTGCGGTCAATAATTTGAATCCGGTATACGAGACGCTTGTAAAATATGACGATGACGGTGAAATTGTGCCGTGTCTTGCGACCGAATGGGAGCGGATCGACGATCTGAGATGGAGATTTAAGCTTCGAAACGATGTGAAGTTCCACAATGGGGAAAAGATGACGGCAAATGATGTTCTTTTTAGTTTTAAGAGAGCAACTGGACCGGAAGGAGCGAAGGTAGCGTACATCATGTCTGCGATTGACGCGGAAAATTGTGTGGTGGAGGACGACTACACCATTGTGATCGCAACCCATGAACCTTTTGGTCCTCTGATTGGGTATCTTCCGTATATCGGGGCGGTTGTAGTCAGCGAGAAAGAATTTACAGAAAATCCGGAGAAAGCTGCTATGAACCCGGTTGGCACGGGTCCGTTTAAGTTTATAGAGTGGAAAAAGAACGACCAGTGTTCTTATGAACGATTTGATGATTACTGGGGCGAGAAGCCTTCTTATAAAAAATCTGATTATTAGAACCATTGTTGAAGCAAACAGTCGTGTCATCGAGCTGGAATCCGGAACGGTAGATATTGCCTATAGTATTCCGGCCAATGATATCGAGAGACTAAAAGAAAACGAAAACACAGATGTGGTGGAACGTCTGAGTACAACTGTGGAATATCTGGATATGAACGTCACGAAGAAACCACTCGACGACGTACGTGTGCGTCAGGCGATTGATTACGCGATCAACGAGCAGGCGATTGAGGATATTGTGTATCGTGGAACAGCGTCGTACTCTCCAACGACCGTCACACCGGGAATGAAGTATTTTGATGATTCAGATACTGACTACCGGTATGATGTGAAGAAGGCAAAACAGCTTCTGAAAGAAGCTGGAGTATCCGACCTAAAGCTGACGCTGATCTGTTCCGAGAGTGTAACTCGTCTTAATGCGGCAACAATTATTCAGAGTATGCTGTCAGACGTGGGTATTGATGTGGAGATTCAGTCTTATGAGTCCGGAACTGTCCTCAATATGATTGACGCTGGTGAGACAGAACTCTTTATCATGGGATTTGGTGCGGTTGGATTTCCGGAGCCGGACAATAATATTTACGGTCCGTTCCACAGCAAACAGATTCCGACCAATAATATGGGATTTTACAAAGATCCAAAACTTGACGAGATGCTGGATGAGCAGAGATTTATGATGGATGGACCGGAGCGAGAAAAGCTTATAAAAGATATCCAGAAATATCTAAGGGAGAATCTTCCGGTTATCCCGCTTGCGAACACAAAGCAGGTGATCGGAATCCGTAGCAACATCAAGAATTTTGTTCCAACACAGGCTTCCAGCCATTTTGTGGACAAAGTGGATATTGAATAAGAACCTGACAGAAAGATTCCGGGAGGAACACTATGATTACAAAATAAAAGCTGCCTACGTCGTTGGATTTGACGGCGTAGGACATGAAATCATCACCAACGGCGAGGTAGTGTATGAAAACGATACAATTCTCTATGTTGGAAAACATTACGAAGAAGCGGTGGACCGGACAGAGGATATGGGTAACGCGGTTGTGATGCCGGGATTTATTGATCTCAATGCTCTTGGAGATATTGACCATGATATTATTCACCTGGAAGTATACCCGGATGTACGCAAAAGCCTGAGCCCGTCAGAAGAATATTTTGACAAAGGTCCATATGAATGGATGACGCCAGAGGAGGAGGCATTTAAATCACTGTTTGCCTATACTCAGCTCATTATGAACGGAGTGACGACAGCGATGCCAATCACATCCACCTATTATAAACGGTGGGCCGATACCTATGAGGAGGAGGAAGCGGGCATACACCACGCAGGGAAGTTTGGCCTTCGTCTTTATACCTCTCCAAGTTACCAGTGTGGATTTAATGTTGTCCAGCCCGACGGTACGATGACGGTTCGGTTCCTGGAAGGTGAAGGAGAAGAAGGACTGGAACGGGCGGTTCGTTTCATTCGGAAATACGATGGAGCTTACGGCGGTCTGATCCGTGGAGCACTGCTTCCGGAAAGGATCGAAGTACAGACGGAGGAAAATCTGATGCGTACAAAACAGTATGCGGATGATTTGGAATGTCCCATCAAACTTCATGCCGCACAAGGGCTGTTTGAGTATCGGTATATCAAGGAGAAAACAGGACTTAGCCCTATCGAGTATCTGGACAGTATCCACTTTCTGGATGATAAAGTGGGGATACCGCACTGCTACATTGTGAAAGGGACCCGCTGGGTTCCAGACGATGGGGACGATCTCGGTATCCTGGCAAGAACCAAGGCGACCGCTATCTATTGCCCGGTTATCATCGGACGAAGCGGCGGATATCTGGATTCATTCCCAGAATACCGGAATTCATCCGTCAACGTAGCCATCGGAACGGATACTTTTCCACCGGATTTCTTCCAGAATATCCGTGTTGCGTCCATGTATGCGAAGATGGTGAGCGGAACGGCCAAAGGGGCTTCCTACGCGGATATCTACAATGCGGTCACACTGGGCGGAGCGCAATATCTGGGACGTCCGGATCTGGGACGGCTCTGCAAAGGCGCCAAGGCGGATCTGATCGCTGTGGATCTTGACAGTTTCCATATGGGAGCTGTGGACGATCCGATCCGGACGATCTTCCTGTGCGGTTCAGGAGCGGATGTAAAGCTTTCCGTTATCAATGGACGTACGGTTATGAAAGACCAGCAGATAGAAGGCGTTGATCTGGAGGAGATCAAGGCGAAAGGACAGATTTATTATAATAAAATGAAGCTTGGTTACATGGAGCGGGATTATCAGCATCTGCCGGGGGAGAAATTGTTCCGGCCGTCATTCCCGATGAGATAGAGGAGGAAAATCATGTACGACGTATTACTGTCAAACGCGACCGTTATTACGATGGATGAAAGACGCCGGGTTCTTGATAACGGAGCGGTAGGAATCGAAAATGGACGGATTGCTTTTGTGGGAACAAATGAGGAAGCAGAAAGTCTGGAGGTAAAGGAAGTCATCGACTGTAAAAATCACGTCGTGATGCCAGGATTCGTAGATGCCCATGGACATGGTGGGCACTCCGTTTTCAAATCGATTGTGGAGGACACAAGCTACTGGATGCCGGTTATGACCCATGCGTATAAAAACTATATCACTGACGAGTTCTGGTACAATGAGGGAAGATTGTCCGCACTGGAGCGGCTTCATGCGGGCGTGACAACCGGAGTGTGCGTGCTTGGTTCCCAACCAAGATGCGACTCTCCGGTACCGGCTAGAAACAATGCGAAGGCATATGCGGAAGTAGGGGTGAAGGACATTGTCTGTACAGGACCTTGCCATACACCGTGGCCGCACCGGTTCAGCCGGTATGTGGACGGTGTGCGGAACATGCGGGAAGTCAGCTATGAAGAAGTGCTGGAGAGCCTGGAAACAGTGATATCTGAGCTCAATCATGCAAACGACGACCGCACGAGAGCGTACGTGACGCCATTTGGCGTTGTAACCAGTGTGGATCCTTCCGCACCGACACCGGCAGACCGCTGTGTAAAGCTTACGGACCATGATATCCGTCAGGCAAAAGAAATGCGCCGGATTGCGGAGAAATACAGTACAAGAATTCATACGGACGCATTTGGGGAATGATCCACCTGGCATACCAGGATAAGGAAAACGCCCTTCTTGGACCAGACGTCCATTTACAGCACTGTACCGGGCTGTCCTTTGATGAGGCGATGATTCTGGCAAAGACAGATACCCACGTCAGCTTTGCGCCTGGTATGGGCCAGATCGTGAACCGGACGCCGGTGATCGAACTTCTGAATCTGGGGGCGACGGTTGCTATTACAACGGACGGTTCCATGCTGTCATCCGGATTTGATATGTTCGACGCCATGAGGAGAGCTCAGATGGTATTCCGCCGTGCAATGAATGATCCGTATTATCTGCCATGCGAAAAACTTCTGGAGATGACGACCATAGACGCCGCGAAATGTGTCGGCATGGAAAAAGAAGTCGGATCTCTTGAGGTAGGAAAAAGAGCGGATATCATTGCGATCAATCTGATGAATCCTAGACTGATGCCAAGGATCAATATTATAGATACTCTGGTTGGAAACGGACATCCATCCGACGTGGATCTTGTTCTTGTTGACGGACAGATTGTCCTTCGGGACGGAAAAGCCACGACTGTGAACGAGGAAGAGGTACTTCTTGCGGCCGAGCAGGAAGCGCTGGAGACAGCTCAAAGGGCGTCTCACCTACATCCGTTCTTAAATCGTCAGCCACAGTGGGGCAATGTAAAAATATATTTTGATGAAGTTCGATTCAATATGGAGGAGAATCGCAGAGACGGCGGCCACTATTAAACCCTCCTGGAAGCCGGATATTTTATAGAAAGGACGCAGCCACTTCAACTGTTTACGGATTGTAAATGGTTGAATGGCTGCGTTTTATAGATTTTTGATAACTAGTTGACTGTTTTTTGAGAAAGGCCAGCGTCTCGTCCAGCAGCTTTGCTGTATCCGGGGAAGTCTCATCCCGGTCAAAGTCGTGGGTGTTTCCGGCGCAGAGAAAGCGGGATGGATGATATTTATCGCAAAGCGCCAGAAACTCCGCATACGGTACGTCCGGATCGCCGGTGCAATGGGCAGCAAACAGCGGACACGGCAGGAAATCGCACGTCCGCAGAGAGTAATCGAGATAGAAAAATTTTTCCCGGCCTTTGTAGATCAGGGATTTCCATTTCCCGGTCTGGCGGGCGTATACATAGACGCTGTAATGGGTATCCAGATCTCCGGATGTGTGGATTTCTGATGGAATGGCTTTCAGACAGTTCTCCGATACCGCGGGGAGAGAGGCGTAATAGCTGCTTTTTGTCTCAAACCAGTTGTCGCACAGAAAGCCGTATCCGTAGTAGAGAGGATTCCGGCGGGCTTTTCGGCCAGAACTCCGTGAGCAGCGGCGATCAGGCAGAGGTAGGCTCCTGCAGAGCGGCCGAAGAGCACATACGGAAGCTTGTGGGATACATACTGTTCGGGATGACAAAGGTAATGATTGATGGAGTACGTCACGCTGGACAGGATCATACGCAGATCTGCGGCCGGAGCAAGCGGGTACTCAAATGAGGCCACCGGGTATCCGGCGCTAGTGAGCCGCTCCAGGTGTGTGCGTGGCAGATCATCCGAGTGACCGTAGAGGAGGCCGCCGCCATGAAAATAGAGGATACATGCCTTTGGGACAATGTCCGGATTGTCGTACAGAACGACGCGGACCGGACAGGCATTTCCCTGAGTGTAAAATTCTTTCTTTGATATCATCATCGGATTCCTTTCTTAAAAATATGATATTGATTTTTATTATAACACGAAATCTGTCGTGAATTTTTTGTCAAAACGGAAAACATGGATAAAAAAAGACAGGATTTTATCTGATATTTTGATTGAAAAAATAGAGAAGAACTGCAATAATAAACATAGAAAGACTGAAATGGTCGTTGATGAAAAATGAAAGAGAGGTTATGTTATGAGCTACTTAAATGGTCAGACAGGCTATCGTGAAGATCTTCTGAATACAAGATCCGTTGTGAAAATGGGAAGTTATGCGGTGATCGAACCGGACGGAATCGTAAAGAACGCAATTCCTGGATACGAAAACTGTGACGTGACAATCCTTGGATCACCGTCTATGGGAGCATCTTTTGCGGATTACCTGATTACCGTACATGAGAACGGGGGCAACCCTTCATTTGGCGGAGAAGGACTGGAATCTTTCATCTATGTCGTAGAAGGTAGCATTACAGTAAAGAACGAGGATGAAGAAGCGACTCTGACAGAGGGCGGATACATCTACTCTCCGGCCGGCAATACGATCGCGATCAAACATGCCGGCACAGGCGACGCGACATTGTTCGCTTATAAACGCAGATATGTGGCTGTAGATGGATACAGTGCGTACACCGTTGTCGCTAATATCAACGACACACCGTGGATGCCATACGAGGGAATGGAAAACTGCCATAGCAAAGATTTTCTTCCGGCAGCAGGGGACTTTGGCTTTGATATGAATATGCACCTGCTGAAATTCAAACTTGGAGGATCACATGGATATATCGAAACCCATATCCAGCAGCACGGTATGTACTTCCTTCAGGGTAAGGCGATGTACAGAATCGGTGACGACTGGATTCCGTTAAAGAAAGGTGACTATGTGTTTATGGACTGTTACTGCCCGCAGGCTTGCTACGGGGTAGGAAAAGAGGAAGATCTGATCTACATCTACTCAAAAGACTGCAACAGGGACGTACAGCTCTAGGCAGTGCTGATGAAAGGCAGTTCCCTATAGTTTAAATAAATTTGTTTGCGCTGAAATCGGCATTATCCATTTTGGATAATGCCGATTTCGTACTGTCCGGCAAAATTTGCGTATCATTTCGACAGGAAGTCATACAAATTTACAGAGTGAAAGAACAGGAATTGATAAAAACAGACAAAATGCACAAAAGTAGATAAAAATGATTTCGCACTTTATCTACATACCTGCTTGAAAAAAGAGTGGTAAATTGGGATAATAAAATCATGAAGTTTTAGAAGGGAACGAAATTTAAGGAGAGGATGAATTTATGAAACTATCGAGGGAAGAACTGAAAGGCCTGATGAAGAACAAACTAGTAAAGGCCGGACTGAACGAGAAACATGCCGATATCGCGGCGGAGGTTATGACTTGGTCGGACGAGAGAGGATACCATTCACACGGAGCAGTTCGGGTAGAATACTACAGCGAGCGAATTGCAAAGGGTGGTATTACGGCAAATCCGCATTTTACATTTAAAGAGACAGGACCTTGTTCAGGGATGTTTGACGGAGATAATGGCTGCGGATACGCTGCGGCAAAAGAGGCGATGGATAAGGCAATCGAGATGGCAAAGAAGAATGGAATCGCAGTGATCGGTATCAGTAATATTTCCCACAGCGGATCTATCGGATATTATACGGAGATGGCAGCCAAGGAAGATCTTGTGGCGATTTCTTTCTGCCAGTCAGACCCGATGGCAGTACCTCCGGGCGGAACAGAACCATATTACGGAACGAACCCTATTTCCTTTGCGGCTCCGACAGCAGATGACAGAACAGTCGTATTTGATATGGCAACGACAGTACAGGCGTGGGGAAGATTTTGGACAAGAGATCCAGGGGAGAGTCTATTCCGGATACCTGGGCAGTAGATGAAAAGGGAAATCCGGTGACGGATCCGAATAAGGTTAATGCTCTGCTTCCGATTGCGGGAGCAAAGGGATACGGACTCATGATGATGGTAGACATTTTCTCAGGAATCCTGACAGGAGTACCATTTGGCAAACATGTCAGCTCCATGTACCACGATTGCTCCAAGGGAAGAGAGCTTGGACAGATGCACATTGTTATGGATCCGAACCGCTTCGTAGGACTGGAGACATTTAAGAAAAATATGTCCGCTACCTGCGACGAATTAAATGCGATGCCGACGGCGGAAGGATATGATAAAGTATACTATCCGGGCGAGCGTGCGGTAATGAGAAAGAAGAAAGCGTACGAGGCAGGTGGAATCGAGATTGTGGATTCCATCTACAAATATCTCAAGAGTGACGATATTCACTATAATCGTTACGATCATAAAAACAGATTTGCAGAATAGGAGAGATACGAAGAATGTTAAAGACAGTAGTAAAAAAGGGCAGTTACCATGACTCGGTTGTATTAATGCTTCTGACAAACAAGATTTCGGCAATCGAAGGTGTCAAAAAGTTTCTATTATGATGGCAACGCCTGCTAACAAAGACATTTTCAAACAAAGTGGGCTTGATACTGAAGAGCTGATGGCAGCTTCCGCAAACGACATGGTTGTTGTCGCGGATATTGACGATGACGCGCTTCTGGATACGATTATGGAGCAGACAGAAGAGTTTTTCCGTCAGCAGTCTGCCAAGAGCGGCGAGAAAAAGGGCGCCGAAAGTGTGAAATCCTGGGATAAGGCGCTTCAGAAGCTTCCGGACGCCAATCTGGCCGTCATCTCCATCCCGGGCGCATATGCTGCCCTGGAGGCGGATCGTGCCCTGGACGAGGGCATGAATGTCTTCATGTTCAGTGATAATGTGACACTAGAAGACGAAGTGAAGCTGAAACAGAAGGCGCACGAAAAGGGACTGGCTGTGATGGGACCGGACTGTGGTACGGGGATCATTCAGAGTGTTCCGATTGCATTTACAAATAATGTAGCTCCGGGCTCCATTGGTATTATCGGGGCGTCGGGGACAGAATCCAGGAACTGACAACGATCATCGACCGTCTGGGCGAGGGTGTGACAAATGCCATTGGTATCGGAGGAAGAGACTTGAACGCCGCGGTAGGTGGGATTACCATGATGGACATGATCGACGCTATGGAGGACGACGATGCAGTGAAAGTGGTCATCATCGTTTCCAAGCCACCGGCAAAAGAAGTACGTGACAAGATTGCCGCAAGACTGAGTAATTTCAGCAAACCGATTGTGACGCTGTTCGTAGGAGAAAAGCCAGAATACCATGAGGAGAACTTCTACCATGCATACACGCTGGATGAGGCGGCAAGACTTGCGGTCGGCCTGGTAAGAGGCGAGAAGGTTCCAGAAGCGGTTGCTGATGTAGATGAAAGCACCTTCTATAAAGCAGAAGATCATAAGACAATCAAAGCTTATTATTCAGGTGGGACGTTGGCGAATGAAGCGGCGATGCTCATCAAGGACGCCATGGATGTCAAAGTACCGCCGGAAGATATCGAAGGATATATGCTTCAGCTTGATGGCAATATCGTCGTGGATCTCGGTGACGACGCCTATACGCAGGGCAAGCCGCATCCGATGATCGACCCTGCAAAGCGAATTGAATGTATGCAGGAAGCGGTTGATGACGAGACGACTGGCGCGGTTCTTCTGGACATTATGCTTGGATACGGTTCCCATGAGGATATGGCAGGAGCGCTGCTTCCGACGATCAGGGAGCTCAAAGCAAAGGCAGAGAATGCCGGAAGAAAGGTATTTTTATTGCCACAGTATGCGGAACGAGAAGAGATTACCAGGGGTATGACGAGGCAGTCCATAAATTAAGAGAGGCAGGTGTGATTGTCTGCGAAAATAATAAACTGGCATGCCGTACGGCGATCCGCGCCATCGGAAGGGATTTTGTGGAGCCAGAAAAGGAAGTACGTGTAAAAGAAGTTGTGGACGCTCGAAAGGAGTTCCATCCGAGAAGCTTCGTGCACTTCTCTCTGAGAAACCAAAGATTATCAACGTCGGACTCAAGAGTTTTGCGGAAGTCGTAGAACAGTTTGGATGCGAAGTCGTACAGTACGACTGGATGCCGCCGGCAGGAGGAAATGTGGAGCTGATCAAAGTGCTTAATTTCCTGCGTCACTACGGCGGATTGGATATTGATGAGGCAAATCGTGAGGTCATTGCAAAGGTTGTTGCAAGCCAGCCGGTGATTATCGATAATGTCAGAGCAAAGGAAGTGATCCCGGAGCTGAATACCGGAAAAGTGATTCTTCATGCAGGACCTCCGGTTGCATATGAGAATATGCCGGATCCGATGCAGGGATCTTGTGTGGGAGCCGTTCTCTTTGAAGAGTGGGCTGACAATGAAGCGGACGCAAGAAAGCTTCTCGAATCAGGTGAAATTCACTTTATCCCATGTCATCATGTAAAGGCGGTTGGGCCGATGGGAGGTATCACCTCTCCGAATATGGCAGTTTTTGTTGTCAAGAATATGACAGACGGAAATGAAGCATACTGCACCATGAATGAGGGAATCGGGAAAGTACTGCGCTTCGGAGCATACTCCGAAGAAGTTGTTGACCGGCTGCGATGGATGAGAGATATTCTGGGACCGACCCTTGGAAAAGCCATTCGCAAGCTTGGCGGTATTGCGGTGAATCCGCTGATCGCAAAAGCGATTGCCATGGGAGATGAGTTCCATCAGAGAAATATTGCGGCATCCCTTGCGTTCTTAAAGGAAGTGGCGCCGACGATCACAAAGATGGAGATGGATGAAAAAGACCGTTACGACGTCATCAAATTCCTCTCCGATACAGACCAGTTCTTCCTCAATATTATGATGGCGACCGGAAAAGCAGTGATGGATGCGGCGCGTACCATCGAGAGAGGAACGATTGTCACCGCAATGTGCAGAAACGGTTATGAATTTGGTATCCGCATTGCGGGAATGGGGGATCAGTGGTTTACAGGTCCGGTCAACACACCACAGGGGCTGTACTTTACAGGATATGACGGAGAAGACGCATGTCCGGATATGGGGGACAGCGCTATTACAGAGACTGTTGGCGTCGGCGGCATGGCCATGATTGCGGCTCCTGCCGTTACAAGATTTGTCGGCGCTGGAGGATATGAGGATGCGCTTCGTACCAGTACAGAGATGACAGAAATCACGATTGACCGGAACCCGAACTTTATTATCCCAAACTGGAATTTCAGGGAACCTGTCTTGGAATCGACGCAAGACTAGTAGTGGAAAAGGGTATTACTCCGGTGATCAATACAGGGATCGCACATAAAATTGCCGGTTACGGACAGATCGGAGCAGGTACGGTGCATCCACCGATCGAATGTTTTGAAAAAGCAATCAAAGCTTATGCGGAAAAATTGGGCTTTACTTCATAAAGTATCACAGCCGGAATAGGAGGAAGCCGTGGAAAAGAAAAAGATTGTGATCGCCCTTGGCGGAAACGCACTGGGCAACGATGTGGAAGAGCAGAAAGAGGCAGTTGCGAAGACGGCGGAAGTGATCGTCGATCTGGCGCAGCAGGGACATCATCTGATCGTGACGCATGGAAATGGACCACAGGTTGGGATGATTCAGAATGCAATGGACAACTTTGACAAAGATCTTGCGGCATCCAAGAAAGTTCCGCTTCCGACGAGCGTGGCCATGAGTCAGGGATATATCGGGATTGACTTGCAGAATGCGATCAAGTATGAGCTATACAAAAGAGACCTTGATATGAAAGTTTCTACCATACTTTCCCAGGTGGAGGTTGATGAGAACGACGAGGCATTCGCCCACCCGACCAAGCCAATCGGAAGATTTATGACAGAAGAAGAAGCAAAAGAAAAAGAAGCTGAGGGCATCCACTGCATGGAAGATGCGGGGAGAGGCTACCGTGTAGCGGTAGCTTCCCCGATGCCAAAGCGAATCCGGGAGCTGGAAACAATCCGGACGCTGATGGAAGCAGGACATATTGTAATTACCTGCGGCGGCGGCGGTATCCCGGTAATCAACAGAGGAGGAAAGCTTGTCGGCGTCAGCGCCGTGATTGACAAGGATAATGTGAGCAGCCTCCTGGCATCTAAGATCGGGGCAGATTACCTGGTGATCCTGACCGCGGTTGAAAAAGTTGCTATCAATTTTGGAAAGGAAAATCAGGAATGGCTGTCCGACCTTACCGTGGAACAGGCAAAGAAATATATTGCCGAGGAGCAGTTCGCCAAAGGATCGATGCTTCCGAAGATCGAAGCGGCGGTACGTTTTGCCGAGTCCGGCGAGGGAAGAAGAACACTGATTACGTTGCTTGAGAAGGCAGCGGACGGAATCGCGGGAAAGACAGGTACAGTCATTCATAAGTAAATCAGGTGAGATAAACTATGAATATACCAGTAAATATATTTATGTGGCTGCTGGCATGTCTGCCGATCATTGTACTCCTGGTGCTGATGATTAAATTTCAGTGGGGAGCGACGGACGCTGCTCCGATTGGTCTTGCCATCACCATATTCACAGGAATTGTATTTTATAAAGCAGATTTGAAAGTGATCGTATCAGAGGCAAGTAAGGGAATCTGGAACGCTCTGACCATTCTGGTTATTGTCTGGACGGCGGTTCTTCTTTATCAGGTCGGTAATGAGACGAGGGCGTTTCTCGTGATCCGGGACGGGATGAGAAGGCTGCTTCCGAACGAACTGCTTTTAGTACTTGCCATGGGGTGGATCTTTGAAAGTTTTCTCCAGGGCATCACGGGATTCGGGGTACCGGTGGCAGTCGGAGCTCCGCTTCTGATCGGGATCGGAGTGAAGCCGATGTGGGCAGTCATTATCCCGCTTTTAGGCCAGTCTTGGGGAATACTTTTGGGACTCTGGCAGCAGCGTGGGATGCCTTGGTGATGAGCGCAGGAATCAGTTCGGGAAGTAAGGAATATCTGATCACCGCATTCTGGACAGCGCTTTTTATCTGGTTCTGGAATCTGATTATTGGCATAACCATTTGCTGGTTCTACGGAAAAGGGAAGGCCATCCGCAAAGGTTTTTGCCGGTACTTTTGCTTTCCTTGGTCCAGGGCGGAGGGGAGCTCCTTCTGACCCAGGTCAATACAACGATTGCATGTTTCGTGCCGGCCTGCATTTCTCTCATTGTTATCCTGCTGCTTGGAAGACTTCCGGGTTACAAACAGGAATGGAGTGTTCGGGACAGCCGGGTGATGGACAGAGAGAAGTCTGCCGAGAAGGGGAAGTAAAGCCGGAGGGAATGACCCTCATACATGCGTTTGTGCCATATTTTTCTTCTCTCCGTGATCGCGCTGATCGTGCTTCTGGTGGAGCCGGTACATACATTGCTTGGCAAAGTGCAGATCGGATTTTCTTTTCCGGAGACGGTCACGGGGTATGGATATGTCAATGAAGCGGTGGAAAGCTTTTTTCACCTTGGACGCCATTTACACATGCAAGTATGTTCCTGTTTGCGTCGGCCGTCATCGGGATGATCTACTACAAGAAAAAGGATGGATCGTATCCGGCGGAATCGGGAGAATCTTTCTTCGTGCGGTCTCCATGACAATGCCGTCCGGCATGGCGATTATCGCACTTGTTATCATGTCCAAAATCATGGCAGGAACCGGACAGACTGAAGTACTGGCTAATGGAATCGCGGGAGTACTTGGAAAGGTTTATGTCATCTTTTCCCCGTTTATCGGACTTCTTGGATCATTTATGACCGGAAGCAACATGAGTTCCAATATCCTGTTTGCAGGATTCCAGTCGACAACGGCGAATCTTCTGGACGTTCATTCTGCTATTGTTCTTGGGGCGCAGTCATCGGGCGCATCGATCGGAAGCGCGCTTAGCCCAAGCAATATCGTTCTTGGTACGACAACAGCTAATATTTTGGGAAGCGAAGGAAAGGTGCTCAGAAAGATTATTGTGATTACTGTTCCGGCAGCGTTGATGATTGGTGTATTTGTACTGGCGCTGACCAGCCTGTAGAGGAGGACGAAAATGGAAGAGAAAGGATTTTTTCAGACAAGAGCAGGGAGGCTTACGATTGCTTTTTTGTATTATCATGGTGGCATTTGCCCTCATGCTGAACGGGCTACGTTTAAACAACGACATCTTATGTCTCGTCGGGTTTCTTTTGACAGCAGGCGCTTTGCTTTACTCCCCGATGGAAGGACATCTGTATGCGCGTTTAAAAAAAGATAGAAAGGTGAGGAAAGAACATGGAAATTGAAGAAGTAACAGGGAGAATCGCGGAAAATCTGGAACACTTGAAACGGTACACAGCTACACCTGGAGATGGATGTACCAGACTTCCTTTCACAAAGGAAGCAAGGGAGGCAGCAGAGTATCTGAAAAGCCTGATGACAGAAGCGGGACTGGAAGTCCGTGAGGATGCGGCGGGAAACGTAATCGGCGTAATGAAAGGAGAAGATCCGGCGCTGCCGTGCGTTATGATGGGATCTCATTATGATTCTGTTGTAAATGGCGGAGATTTCGATGGAATCGCAGGTGCGGTCTGCGCGATTGAAGTGGCAAGACAGTTAAAAGAAAAGGGCGTTACGCCGAAAAGAAATTTTGTGGCGGTTGGTTTTTGTGATGAAAGGGGATGCGCTTTGGAACCGGATACTTCGGATCCGGAGCAATGCTTGGAAACAGGGATGTCGAGTATTGCAAAAAATTTAAAGACACGGATGGCGTTTCTATCTATGACGCAATGAAAAGTTATGGCCTGGATCCGGAGAAGATCACAGACGCAAAATGGCCGGAAGGCTCAATCGGCCATTTTTGGAAGCACATATTGAGCAGGGTCCTGTTCTGGATGCCGAGAATATTGAAATTGGACTGGTAGACTGCATCGTAGGAATCCAGCGTTATATGGTAACGGTACATGGAAGAGCAGATCATGCAGGAACGACGCCGATGGATATGAGATTAGATGCTGTGGATGCGGCTACAAAGGTCATCTCTAAGATTGCTGACTGGGCAAGGGAAAAAGCGGACGGTACGGTATCCACAGTAGGATATATCAACACGGTCCCGGGAGGTATGAATATTGTTGCGGAAGAATGTCAGTTTACTGTAGATATCCGTTCTAAAAACAATGATAACATTAACGATATCGCAAACCGTATTCGTGCGGCACTTGATCGCGAAGTAAAAGCGATGGGTGGCAGCTATGACATAGAGACAAAACTTGTTATTACACCGGTAAACCTTTCTCAGGAAATGCTTGGTATTATGGAAGAAAGCTGTAAAGCACATGGATATAGTTATAAATATCTTCCAAGCGGTGCCGGACATGACGCATTGGAGATCGGACAGGTACTTCCGACAGTAATGCTGTTTGTACCAAGTAAGGAAGGAAGAAGCCACTGTCCGGTTGAATTTACAAAGTACAGTGACTTCGCGAAAGCATCTGTCATTATGACGGAACTTGCTGAGAAACTGCTCTCTGAATAGTAGAGAAAATGAATAAGGCAGGGAAGATGTTTGCTGCGGTGAACATCTTCCCTTTTTTTTTTCCACTTTTTCAAAAATCTATGCTATACTGTTACTATTATAGATATAGAAAGAAACGGATGAAGAAGCATGGGATTTATGGTGGAAGATCTCCTTCGCACAGAGGAGTGTAGGGAGATGAAATTGATTTGCGGGGAACAGGGGCTGAAAAATGAAATTAAGGGTGTTACAATCATTGAAGCTCCGGATATTGTGAAGTTTATTAACGGAGGAGAGTTGCTTTTGACAGGGCTCTATGCCTTTAAGTCGTGCAGCATCGAAGAGTTCCAGAATTACCTTCAGGAGTTACGGAAGAAGGAGATCAGTTGCCTTGTCATCAAGAAAGGACGTCTGGTACAGCACGCAGACAGGAAAATTGAGCTGTTGAGGGAATATGCATGCAAGAATGGGATTCCACTTTTGGATGTTCCATTTGATATGTCATTTCAGCGGGTGCTTGCAATCGTCATGGAGCATCTGTTCAATGAAGAGGTCACATTATTAAAGTATTTTAAGACAACACATGATAATTTTACGGCACTGACACTCGGAAATATCAGATCAGAGAATCTCACCCGGCCCATTCTGGAGATGCTGGAGAAACTGATCCGTAATCCGGTTGCTCTTTACAATCAGAACCGGACTTGTTTTGAATCGACTGCGGAAGACCGGTCTGATCTGGTATTTCTTGACAATCTGGAAGATTATGATCCGGATGTGCTGACAAATTATCAGTACTGGAGGCAGAAGGGGAACAGAACCAATATGTGATCCGGATTCATATGAGTGTCGGCGTGCAGATGTATCTGGTTGTTACGGAGAAGACGCCGCCCTTTACCAAGATGGATTGTATTGCGATTGAAAATGCTATTGTGGCTCTTCAATACGAGTTTTCCAGACAGTTTGCGATCGAAGAGCTGGAGAAGAAGTTCCAGAATGATATCCTGAATAATATTCTGAATGGTAAGGTGTCGTCTGATGCCGAGATGGAGAAAAGTGCGAATCTCCTCCAGATGGACAAGAACGGCTCCTATCGGGTGATTGTATTCGGAGTAAAGAATGAGGGGAGAGCAGCAAAGAATGTCAATGACAGGCTGATGCATATTAGTTGTCTGGAGGAGGCAGTGAGACACCGGTTTTCCGATATGAAGCTTCACCGGGAGATTGATAAAATTGTCGCTGTCAGAAAAGCCGATCTAAATGCTACGCAGGCAGATTATCGTAAAGAGATGCGGGAGATGATTGAGCAGGTGCAGACTGAGATGCGCTACCAGAATAAGAATCTGAGCGTCCGGGCAGGAGTCGGAAAGATCGTTACAGGTCTTGGTCAGCTTCCGGAGTCTTATAAGGAGGCAGAAGACGCACTGTCCTTTATTGACATTGGAGGAGATATTTCCGGGGATGGAAATGCTTCTGTTATGATGTTTTCCGATTTTGGTATCTTTAAGCTGCTCTGTCAGTTGGATGAGCCGAAGATTCTGATGGAGTACATACCAGAGTCACTGCAAAGGCTTTTGTCATACAAAAAGCCGCAGCAGGAGGATCTGATTGCGACGCTTAAGGCCTATCTGAAAAACAATCAGAATCTTTCCAAGACTGCCCAGGAGCTCTACGTCCACTACAAGACAGCAGCTTACCGGATTGAGAAAATCGCAAAAATCACGGGAATGGATTTCGACAATGCGAATGAGATGCTGGCGGTTCGGATTGGTCTTGTTGTATGCAAAATGATAGAAAATTACAATAAAAAGTGAGATAGAGCAGTGTTTTTAGGCAGTTTATCCAAAATGGATAAACTGCTATCTTTTTTTATCATATTCCGCCGATGCCAACTGTTAAAAAAATATCTATACTTGAAATCATGAGGAACAGCCAGAAAGGAAGGGATTACGTGGAAGTTGATGTAAAGAAAGTCATGGAACATCTGAACGAAATCTACCAGTGCGGTGCAAAACCGGATGGCACTTTTACAAGGATGGCATACTCCCGGGAGGATAAAAAGGGAAGAGAAGTCTTCTGCGGCTATTTTGAAAAGCTGGGTATTCCGACACGGGTCGATCAGGCAGGGAATCTGATCGCACGCATGGAGGGTACAGACCCGTCTCTTCCGGCGATTATGGTCGGCTCCCATTTGGATACGGTGCCAGATGGCGGGAAGTACGACGGAGCGGTCGGATGCATGGGAGGACTTGCCGTGTGTGAGACACTGATTCAGGATGGACGAAAATTAAAGCATCCCCTGGAAGTTGTTGTCTTTACCGATGAAGAAGGATTCCGGTTTGGTAGTGGACTTCTGGGAAGCAGCGCCTTGTGCGGAGAAGAGCTGGACATCCATCCGGAGGATCTGGATATCGAAGGAAAAACGAGAAGAGAAGTGTTCGAGGGTTGCGGCATGTCTGTAGAGCATGTTGCCGGAGCAAAGCGGGATCCGGAGTCGATCCACTGCTTTATTGAGCTTCATGTGGAGCAGGGGGGAACCCTTGATAAAAAAGCAGATTCCGGAAGGTATTGTATCTTCCATCGCAGGGGTGAGCCGGTTTGAAGTGACGATCACTGGCGAAGCGAACCATGCGGGAAGTACAATGATGGAAGACAGAAAGGACGCGCTTGTAGCAGCATCACATTTTATCGGACAGGTTCCGGAAACAGTGCGGACACATGGAAATCCTTATACTGTGTCAACTGTAGGAACGATCCGGGTAACGCCGAATTCTGTCAATGTGGTGCCAGGTACCTGTACATTCCAGTTAGAGATCCGGGATCAAAATGACGCGGTTATGAAAGAGATTGAGACAAGACTTCACACGACACTTGAGGAAATATGCCAGAGAGAAGATGTCAGCTATACATGGGATCAATTTCCTACCACGCACCGGCCCCGATGAATGAGGCAGTGAAAAAAGCCATCGAGACGGCGGTAAAGAAGACTGGAACAGACTATATGGTTCTTCCAAGCGGTGCGTTTCACGATTCTCTCCTGATGACAGGGCTCGTCCCGACAGGAATGATTTTTGTACCAAGTGAAAATGGAATCAGCCATTCCCGGTATGAATTTACAAAAGAAGAAGATATCGGACTGGGATGTGCAGTATTATTAGAAACAATTTTAGAAGTAGATAACATGGAAATGTCATGTTAATGATAAGAAAGGAGAACATCTTATGGAGAAAAAAGAATTGGAATCATTGGCGGAGGAATTTCCGGAACATGTCTCGGCTACCACTTAAGCCTTTATGACAATGCAGAGGTAATCGTATTTGAGAAAGATACGATCGGCGGAGCCTCCACAGCAAAATCAGCGGGGACGGTATGTCTGTTTGATGATTCTTTGAAAAACAGATACTGGGATGTCAGACTGTACGGTTTTGAGTCCTACCTCAAAATGGAAGAGGAAGAAAAAGGCTCCGCAGGGTTTGACAAAACAGGAACACTTGTTGTTGCGACAAATGAGCAGGTAGAAGCAACCATTAAGACCGGTATCGCACTAGCGAAGGCAGCAGGATATAACGGAGAATACATTACAGATAAAGACAGAATCAAAGAGATACTTCCAGATATCTCTACCGATAACATCCTCGGGGCAGGATATACCGCAGACGACGGATACTTTGATGGAACCATGATCTCCAATACATATGCTAAGAAAATGCAGAAAAACGGCGGCGTAATTAAGACGGGCGTCAAAGTGACAGAGGTCGTAGTAAAAGACAACAAGATCAAAGGATTAAAGACAAGCGAAGGCGAAGAATATGAATTTGATTATGTTGTAGACTGTACAGGACCATGGAGTAAGTTCACAGGAGAACTTGTAGGACTGGATGTACCGATCTGGCATACAAAAGCCGAGGCATTTTTCCTCTGCCCTCCGGGAAAGAAATTAGATTACACCTTCCCGGTACTGAAATACCCGGAATTTTATGGATTGAGAGCGGGAGATAACATCTTCATCTGTAAGTCTCACCTCTCCATGGACCTGAACAACCCTATGCACGCAGGACAGTGGGATCCGGATAAACTTCCGGCAACAGGCGGAACAGACGATTACTTCATCGACTTCCTTCTTGACCAGCTCGAAGTAAAGGTTCCTGGAATCGTAGACAGCGGACTTGTATCTTCCTGGCTATCCTATCGTGCGGAGCCGAAGGATTTCCTTCCGATCCTCGGAGAAACACCAGTCGAAGGTTACATTCTTGCTACAGGTTATGGCGGAAACGGTGTCATTGAGGCACCGGCAGCAAGCAGAGACCTTGCAAAACTTATTATGCGTGGAGAGTCCACACCATTACTGGAAGACTGGGCATTCAAACGTCTGCTTTAATATTAAAACAATCAGTAACAGCTCGGCCATGGATGTTCGTTCATGGCCGGTCTGCTATTAAAATTTTAGGAGGAAAACATGGATATAGCGGTTCTTATTAAACAGGTACCTGTTTCAAACAATGTATCAGTAGATCCGGAGACACATGCCCTGATCCGTGCAAGTGCGGAAGGCATGATTAACCCGGCAGACTTAAATGCGATCGAAGAGGCAATGGTGCTCAAAGAGCAGACCGGCGGCAAAGTTGTAGTGTTTACGATGGGACCTCCGGATGCGGAGAAAGCGCTTCGTGAGGCTATGGCTCATGGATGCGACGAAAGTTGTCTGATTACAGACCGTGTCGTAGCTGGCGGAGATACGATCGCAACAGCAAGAGTACTCGCAGAAGCGATCAAAAAATACGGCCATTTTGATTTGATTCTCGGTGGTGCGCTCTCCGCGGACGGTGCGACCGGACAGGTAGGGGCAATGGTGGCAGAATGTCTCGGTATTCCACATATCTGTGAGATCCAGAGTATTCAGTACGACGAAGCGGCACCGGATAAGATCGAAGCGGTCAAGAAAGTATACGGAGAGCGTTTTCGTGTACGCGTATCCCTTCCGGCTGTTATCTCCGTAAACTTTGGATGCAATGTTCCGAGACTTGCGACACTTCGGAGTACGAGAGCGGCGAAGAGTAAACCGCTTACAACCTATACGAACGCAGACCTGGAACTTCCGGAAGACCAGGTGGGAATCAAAGGTTCCCCGACAACAGTGATCGATTCCTTCGAACCAACCGGAGGACGTATTGCAGAGATGATTGAGGGTACACCGGAAGAACTGGCAGCGAAACTAAAAGATCTGATCGAGGAGGAGAAAGGAAATTTATAATGGCGAATGGAATTTGTATTTTTGCAGAAAATTATAATGGAAAATTAGAGCCGGCATCCGCAGAACTTGTCTCCGCAGCGCGTCGGATTCAGGAAACGACAAAGGAAGAGATCAGCGCCCTGGTTGTGGCGGAAAGCTGTGACGGCATCATTGAAGAATTAAAGGGAATCGGCGTGGAGAAAATCTATGCGATTAAGACAGACCACGACCTGCTCCTTCAGGACGATGCGGCAAGTCAGATGATTGCGGATATGTTAAAGAAAATCGATCCGTCTTCCGTACTGATTCCGGCGACACCGACGGGAAGATCCCTGTTCTCACGTGTGGCGATGAAATTAAACTGTGGTCTGACAGCAGACTGTACCGAGCTTTTAGTAGGAGCAAAAGAAGACGGTACTTACTATATTAAACAGAACAAACCGTCCTACGGCGAAAATGTCTTTGTCACGATTATCACAAGAGAAGGATACTATCCGCAGATGATGACCGTACGTCCGGGCGTATATATGGTTCCGGAGCAGACTGAAGGACAGGCGGAAGTCATTTATATGGATGACATCCAGGCGCCTGTTTCCCAGGTAGAGGTGGTAGAGATCCTTCCGCAGGAAGAATCCACAGACAGCATCCTCTCTTCCGAGATTGTTGTCGTCGGAGGAAGAGGAGCGCTGGAAGACGATAACTTTACGCTTGTGAAGGAGTTCGCAGATAAAATCAGGGGGCGGCGATAGGAGGCACCCGCCCGATGGTTGACACCGGAACAATCCCGTTCGATCACCAGATTGGGCAGACCGGTCTTACGATTCGTCCGAAGATCTGTATCTCCCTTGGTGTGTCCGGAGCAATTCAGCATACAGAGGGTATTAAGGATACGAAGCTTTTTGTGGCAGTCAACACCGATGAAAACGCGGCGATCTTCAAAGTAGCCGACTATGGAATCCAGGCAGATTTAAGGGAAGTTCTGGAAAACTACATGAAACTGTAGTACAATACAACTGAGGTGAGATATATGGAATTATTAGAATTAATGAGAACAAGACGCAGCATCCGGAAATACACCGACGCGCCGGTATCTGAAGAAAATATTACAAAAATTCTTCAGGCAGGAATGCTTTCCGCAACAGGAAAGGGAATCCGGCCTTGGGAATTCATCGTCGTGACAGACAAAGATGTCCTTCAGAAGATGGCAGACTGTCGTGCGGGTTCTGTAAAGATGTTAAAGGAAGCTCCGTGTGCCATTGTAGTACTTGGAAATGAGGATGCGTCCGACGTCTGGACAGAAGACTGTTCCGCAGTGATGAGCAACATGCATCTAATGGCTCATGCTCTTGGACTTGGAAGCTGCTGGGTACAGGGGAGACTCAGAAAGGCAGAAGATGGAAGAGATACCGAAGCCTATGTCAGAGACATTCTGGGCTACCCGGAGAACGATAAGCTTCAGGCGATTCTGACGATTGGAGTACCGGATGAAGAGAAGGCACCGTACGAATTAAGTGATCTTCCTATGGACAAGGTTCATTATGGAACATACTAAAACACAGACGACAATGACCTCTGACGGAGAACGCCAGAGGTCATTGCCTGTTTATGGGGAGAAAAGGGATGCAAGCTTGCGACAAATTGTTACTGTTTCAGGCCGCATGGCTGAATAGATACCGCAAATAGGCGATTTTGAGGGAAACGGGGTTGACATGGTGCGTCGATTATAATACTCTAAAAGTTAATATAATTAAGATTTTATAAATTTTTGAAAAAGTTACCAGATAAGGGGAGTATATGAGCAAAAGGAAAAGAAAACAAAGAAGAATGGGGAGATGGCTCTTGGGATCGGCTGTATGCTGCTTTCCGCAGGAGCGTTTGCGGCAGTGATCTATTTCAGCCATGCAGGCCGTGATGAAACGGATGGCACAGACGGGACACAGCAGGTGAAAGAAGATCAGAAGGAAAAAGACATACAGAAGAAAGAGGAGAACAAAAGGCAGATTGATGAGAAACTGGGGGAGCTTTCTATAGAGGAAAAAGTGGCACAGATGTTTATCATTACGCCGGACGCCCTGACGGGAGTCGAAGGCACATGGAATCCAGGGAAAGTCACAGAGACTGCCTATCACGAGACGCCGGTAGGAGGTCTTATTATGATGGGGAATAACCTGATTTCCCAGGAACAGGTTCAGACGTGGAACGATGCAGTCACTGGATTTTCTAAAGAGGCGGTGGGACTGGTTCCGTTTTTATCAGTCGAGGAAGAGGGCGGAACAGTGGCTCCAATTTCCGGGAATCCGAATTTCGGAATCGAAAATGTAGGAAATATGTCTGAGATCGGGGCAACCGACGACAGTAAGAAGGCATACGAGGCCGGAAAAACGATTGGAACCTATCTGAAAGAATTGGGATTTAATCTGGATTTTGCCCCGATGGCGGACGTAAGGCTGAATTCGGAGAACATTACTGCTCAACACCGGTCTTTCGGATCAGACCCGAAGCTGGTATCGGATATGGTATCTGAGTCAGTGGAAGGATTTCACAGCCAGGGAATCTATACTGTGGCAAAGCATTTTCCGGGAGATGGCGGCACTGAGGGGAATCCCATGAAAAAAGCGTTCCTTTGAACCGAACAAAGGAGGAGCTAAAAGAGAGTGAACTTCTGCCGTTTGAGGCAGCGATCGGGGCTGGTACTGAGTTTGTGATGGTAGGGCATATTTCCCTGCCGGAGATTTTGACAGACGATACCCCTGCGTCATTATCGGAGGACGTTGTCACCGAAATGCTGCGGGAAGAGCTTGGCTACGAGGGGATTATTATTACCGACTCCATGGACATGGGAGCGATTACAGATCATTACACTTCCGGGGAGGCAGCGGTCAAAGCCGTGCAGGCAGGGGACGATATGATCCTGATGCCACAGAATTTTGAGGAGGCATACCAGGGAATTCTGGAAGCAGTCCATCAGGGGACAATCTCCGAAGAGAGGATCGACGCCTCAATAAAACGGATTCTGGAAGTCAAGATGAATGAAACATCCAACCTAAAGACCGGTGATTCATCAGAAAGGCAGACTGCAGACCGGACTACGAATTACACAGGAGAGCAGGGAGCGGATAGGCCATGATTATAAGTACAGCAAACCAAAAAGTAAAACGGATTCTTAAACTGCAGAAGAAGGCAAAGGCCAGAAACGAGGAGCATGTCTTTTTGGTAGAGGGATCCGGTTGACAAGAGAGGCTCCAAAGGAACGCCTTTTGAGCTGTACATTTCGGAAACCTTCTTACAAAAGCATCCGGGGCTTGACGATAGACTTCTGAGGAGGGCGGAGGTCGTTAGTGACGAGGTCTTCGCGCATATGTCGGACACAAAAACGCCGCAGGGGATTTTGGCGGTCATCAGGAGAGAGGATGCAAGACTGGATAGCCTTTTTTGAGAAAAGGGACGGCACGGAGCCGTTTCTAATCGTGCTCGATCATCTTCAGGATCCAGGTAATCTTGGTACGATTCTTCGGACGGCGGAAGGAGCTGGGGCGACTGGTGTCATCCTTACAAAGGACTGCGCCGACCTGTACCAGCCAAAGACGATCCGTTCTACCATGGGAGCTATCTACCGGATGCCGGCGGTGATCGTGGAAGATCTGAAAGCGACGCTTGGAAAGATGAAGGAGTGTGGGATTCATACATATGCCGCGCATCTGGATGACAGCCGTTTTTATGATGAGGAGGATTATACGAAGGCAACTGCATTTCTGATCGGAAACGAAGGGAACGGATTGCCGCAAGAGATCTGCACCGAGGCAGAGCACAGGATTAAGATTCCGATGCACGGGCAGGTGGAGTCGCTGAATGCGGCAATGGCGGCAGGAATCTTGATGTATGAGGTGTGCAGACAGCGACGAAGATAAGCAGATCATGTTGCCTCTATGGATCTGTATTGACAATGTAAATACAAAAAAGTAAAATAGAATCCAGGAGGTGCGAAACAATGGCGAAGACTTTTTTGCAGGTGCGGACAGACGAGAGAGATAAAGAGCAGGCCAGCGTGATTTTAGAGCAGCTTGGAACGAATCTGTCCTCTGTAGTGAATATGCTGTTGAAACAGATTATTATGACAAAGAGTATTCCGTTTGAAGTAAGGATGTCGAAGGATTACACAGAAAAGGAAAAGACAGAAGAAGTCAAAGCCTCCATGGAGATGGAAAGACTGACGCTGACTGAGGAAGACCTGGAGCTTCTGAAGCAGTATCAAAGAGCGGCGGACAAAGAGAAATTCAGGGAGAAGATCCTGGCAGAATACACGGAGGCATAGATGAGCGATACGATTTACTGTTATCCGGATTCGGACGTTTTGATGAACAAGATGGATATTCGTGATCAAGCGAAGCTGGAAGAGGCCGAGAGGCGCCTTACGATGTTTCGTATGAGTGATCTTCTTGATACGCCTGTTAAAGGCGATTTTGATCTGAAGCATCTTCAGAGTATTCACAGATACCTGTTCCAGGATCTTTATTCCTGGGCAGGTCAGATCCGCACGGTCGATATTTCCAAGGCAGCGGTCTTTTGCAAAGCACGATTTATCGAGGAACAGGCACACGTGCTGTTTGGAAAACTAAAAGATGAGAACTGCCTCTTAGGGATTTCCAAGGACCGGTTTATCAGAAGGATTGCCTATTATTTTTCTGAGATCAATGCCCTGCATCCATTCCGGGAGGGTAATGGGAGAACGCAGAGAGAGTTTGTTCGTGAGCTGGCGCTCAAAAGAGGATATGTGATCCGGTTTGCCCGCATTTCGAGAGATGAGATGATGGAGGCGAGCAGAGAATCGTTTTTGTGTAGATATGAAAAGATGGAAGAGGTGTTCTGGAGGGCAATACAGTAACAGCAGCTTACATAGAATATATGGATCAAATGTGGAGAGTGGTCCGGTAGAAAGTCAGTTGATTTCTACCGGACCATTTTAGTAATTGCGGAAGAAAGTTTATCACACGATTGTGAGCTTGTCACTGAAAAATCTGAGAAAAGTGTTATAATAACTATATAAACGGACGATAGTAAAGGAGGTATATCGTATGAAGCTAAAAGAAAAAGTTGCGATTGTTACCGGGGAAGCCGTGGAATCGGATTTGCCACGGTGAAGAAATTTCTGGAAGGGGGGCGACAGTGGTCCTGACGGCCAGCAGGAAGGAGACAGCAGAGAAAGCGGTGACACAGGTCAAAGAGAGCTGTCCGGACGCAAAGGTGGAAGGGATCTGGCCGGATCTTTCCAGTTTGGAATCTGTCAAAGAGTCATTCGCAAAGATCCACGAGAAGTATGGGCGGATCGACATCCTCGTAAATAATGCGGGGATGTCCGACAGTGCACCGTTTACGAATTATACTGAGGATTTGTTTGAGAAAGTAATGGATCTGAACGTGAAAGGTGTATTCCATGCTTCCAGAGCGGTAGTGGACTATATGGTGGAACAGGGCAGCGGCGTGATTCTTTCTACCTCCTCCATGGTCAGCATCTCCGGACAGGCTGCGGGGGTGGCTTACCCGACATCCAAGTTTGCGGTAAATGGATTTACGATCTCTCTCGCAAGGGAACTTGGGCCGAAGGGAATCCGTGTCAATGCGGTGGCGCCTGGTATCACGGAAACGGATATGATGAAGGCTGTACCAAAGGAAGTTATTGATCCGTTGATTGCCCAGATTCCGCTGCGAAGACTGGGACAGCCGGAAGATATCGCCAATGCCTTTACGTTTCTTGCTTCCGACGAGGCGTCTTATATCACGGGAGTGATCCTGAGCGTGGACGGTATGAGCAGGGCGTAACTCTTTCAAAGGGCTTGCACAGAGAAGTATATACATACCGCAAAATTGAATAAAGAGCAGAATAAAAACCGGCAGAGGTAATTGCTTTTGCCGGTTTTATAATGAAGATAAAAACAAAAGAAAAAAGACTGGATTTTTTTTGGAAGAGGGGATTATACTAGAAACAATAATTATTATTTTTATTGTCGAAAATCGGAGGTAAATATGAAAACACTCAAATTAAGGGAGAATTTTTATTGGACGGGGATTGTAGACGCCAACTTGCGTGTCTTTGATATCATTATGTACACGGAATTTGGTACAACATACAATTCTTACGTGCTGAAAGCAGGGGACAAGACTATTCTTTTTGAAACTGCAAAGGAGAAATTTTTCGACGAATATCTGGAAAATCTGAGGGAGATCATCGATGTGGAGCATATCGATTATCTTGTAGTGGAGCACACGGAGCCGGATCATGCAGGAAGCGTAGAGAAGCTTTTTGGATCTGAATCCGGGCCTTAAGATCATTGCCACGGGGTGCGCTCTCGGATTTTTAAAGGAGATCGTGAACCGGGATTTCACAGGGATAGCGGCGAGGGACAATATGGCGATGACCATTGGGGATCGGACACTTCGTTTTCTGTTTGTGCCAAATCTTCACTGGCCGGATACAATGTATACTTATATTGAAGAAGAGCAGATTCTCGTGACCTGTGATTCCTTTGGCTCCCATTATGCATTTGACGGCGTGCTTTTTAAGCAAAGTGACAGACTGGGAAGATTATATGAAGGCTACGAAATACTATTACGACAATATCATCGGGCCGTTCAAGCCTTTTATGTTGAAAGCACTGGCGAGGGTCAGAGATTTCGATATTTCCATGATCTGTACGGGCCACGGGCCGGTTATCGACGACAAGATTGACCAGATCCTGAATCTTTATGAAGAATGGAGTACGGTGGTCAATCCGAATCCGCATAAAACAGTAGTTATTCCGTATGTAAGCGCCTACGGGTATACGAAATCTCTGGCGGAAAAAATTGCGGACGGAATACGGGCAAGCGGGGAGATTGACGTGAGAGCCTATGACATGGTAGAGGCAGATCCGTCGAAAGTCCTGGAGGAGCTTGGCTTTGCGGATGGAATCTTATTGGGGTCTCCAACGATCCTTGGAGAAGCACTTAAACCGATCTGGGATCTGACGACGTCCATTTTGCGGGCACCCACGGGCAGAAGCTGGCAAGTGCTTTCGGAAGTTACGGGTGGAGCGGGGAGGCAGTACCGCATCTGTTGGAGCGGCTCCGTCAGCTAAATATGAAAGTAGAAGAAGGATTTAAGGTGCGGCTGAAACCAGATGAAAATAATCTTCAGGACGCCTTTGATTACGGATTTAATTTTGGATGCATGTTACAGGAAAAGGAGAACCCGAAAAGAAGCAGGGCAGCAGAACACTTGTCAAATGTCTTGTTTGTGGAGCAATCTTTGATTCTTCTATTGACATTTGCCCGGTCTGCGGCGTGGGACGGGAGCAGTTTGTGGAAGTGGAGGTGGAGGAGACTGAATTCTCTAACGACACAAAGAATTTCTATGTCATTCTTGGAAACGGAGCGGCGGGACATTCCGCAGCGAAGGCTGTCCGGGAGCGGGACCGCACAGGAACGATCGTGATGATTTCCAATGAGCCGTACCGGACTTACAATCGACCTATGCTGACAAAGTCTATCATGGCCGATCTGAGTGAAGAACAAATTGCTGTGGAGGAAGCGTCCTGATATGAGGAGCAGAAGATTTATCAGATTCTTGGGCGAGAGGTTGTGGGGATCGATCCTGAGACAAGAGAAGTCCATCTGGACAATGGAGAAAAATATCATTATACAAAGCTGATCTACGCTCTGGGATCGGAATGTTTCATTCCTCCAATCAAAGGGGTGGACTTAGATGGCGTGGTAGCTGTCCGAAGACTTGCGGACACCCGGAAGGTGGCAGAGAAACTAAAGGAAACGAAACACGTTGTTGTCATCGGGGAGGCGTTCTGGGACTGGAGGCCGCATGGGAGTTGAAAAAGCAAAATGCGAGGTAACGGTTCTGGAGCTGGCTCCGGTGCTGATGGGCCGTCAGCTCGACCGGGAAGCGGGGGAGATGCTGCAAAAAATCAGCGAAGGCCAGGGGATACGGATTCACACCGGTGTCCAGATCGAAGCCATCGAAGGGGAAGGCAGTGCCAGTGGAGTTCGTCTTGCCGACGGTACAGTCTTTCCGGCGGAGCTTGTGATAGTTTCCTGTGGTGTGCGGGCAAACACTGCCATTGCAAAGGAAGCGGGTATGGGGACAGATCGCGCGGTCATCGTCAACGAGAAGATGGAGACAAGCCTGCCGGATATCTACGCATGCGGTGACTGCGCTCAGTATGAGGGCATGAATTATGCCATCTGGCCACAGGCACTGGAAGAAGGTAAGGTGGCAGGCGCGCAGGCCGCAGGGGATGATCTGGTTTACAAAGGTGTTTCGGCGGCATTAAGTTTCCATGGAATGAATACATCCCTTTTCGCTGCGGGTGACAACGGGCAGAATCCGAATTTGATCTATAAGACGGTGGAATATAAGGACGAAGGAAAGAAACAGTACCGGAAATATTACTTCCTCAACAATCGGTTATGTGGTGTGATCCTGATCGGGGATACGAGTCGTATGGCGGATATGACAGAGGCGCTGGAGCATCACCGGCATTATCAAGAAATTATCAATATTTAAACTAGGTTTCTATATAAAAGCAAGAATCCTAAAAATCTAAGCAAGATGCAAATTGACAAAATGTACACCTTTTTCGTATCCTTATGTCATAAAAACCAGCAGATTTGACAGAAAGAGAGGAGAATCATTTTGAAAGAGTGTACGAGCGGAAGAGTAACGATCCCGACAGACATCGATGTGGTGCCGGAGACACTGGAACTGGTAAAACGGTGGGGGGCGGATGCGATCCGTGACTGTGACGGAACGGATTACCCGGAAGAGTTAAAACATGTGGACGCCAAGGTCTACTCCACCTACTACACCACCAGGAAGGATAACGAGTGGGCCAATGCCAATCCGGAAGAAATCCAGCAGATGTATATTATGACATCTTTCTGCACAGCGGTGGAGGAGAAGCTTTCCATTCACCTGATGGATCATCTGTATCCGGACATGCTGAAAGTGAATGACCGGGACGACATAAAAAGATGGTGGGAAGTCATTGACCGGACTACGGGAGAAGTAGTGCCGGCGTCCAACTGGAGTTACTGCCCGCAGACCGGGGATGTGACGATCGAACATGCGGCTGAGTTTCACGATTATACCGTGAGTTTCCTCGCATACATTATGTGGGATCCGGTACATATGTATAATGCCGTGACGAATGGATGGACGAACTTTGAAAAGCAGATTACCTTTGATGTGCGTCAGCCCAAGACCCACAAATATTCCATGGAACGCCTCCGTAAGTATATTGCGGATAATCCTCATATTGACGTGATCCGGTATACCACCTTCTTCCATCAGTTCACCCTGTTGTTCGATGAGCTGGCCCGGGAGAAGTATGTGGACTGGTATGGCTATTCCGCCAGCGTCAGCCCATATATTCTCGAGCAGTTTGAAAAAGAGGCGGGCTATCCCTTCCGGCCGGAGTATATCATTGACCAGGGATACATGAACAATACCTATCGGATTCCGTCCAAGGAGTTTCTGGATTTCCAGAAGTTCCAGAGAAGAGAAGTGGCAAAGCTTGCCAAAGAAATGGTGGACATCACACATGAGTGTGGAAAAGAAGCGATGATGTTCCTTGGTGATCACTGGATTGGAACGGAGCCATTTATGGATGAATTCAAGACTATCGGTCTCGACGCTGTAGTAGGAAGTGTCGGCAACGGCGCAACGTTGCGGCTTATTAGTGATATTGGTGGAGTGAAGTATACAGAAGGAAGATTTCTGCCATACTTCTTCCCGGATACGTTCCATGAAGGCGGAGATCCGGTCAGGGAGGCGAAGGTCAACTGGGTGACAGCAAGACGTGCCATCCTCAGAAAGCCGATTGACCGCATCGGATATGGCGGGTACTTAAAACTTGCCATGCAGTTCCCGGAATTTATTGATTACATCGAAAGCGTATGTAAAGAATTCCGTACTTTGTATGAGAACATCAAGGGCACGACTCCATACTGCATCAAGACCGTAGCAGTCCTGAACTGTTGGGGAAAGATGCGCTCATGGGGTAACCATATGGTACATCACGCCATTTACTATAAAGAGAACTACTCCTATGCAGGTATTATCGAGTCACTCAGCGGCGCACCGTTTGATGTGAAATTCTTAAGCTTTGATGATATTCGCAAAGATCCGTCCATCCTCGAAGGTATTGACGTGATATTAAATGTGGGAGACGCAGACACCGCATACACCGGCGGCGAGAATTGGACAGACGAAGTCATTGTTACCGCAATTAAGAAATTTATCTATAATGGAGGCGGCTTCATCGGTGTCGGAGAACCGGCGGCGCACCAGTATGAAGGGCATTTCTTCCAGCTTGCCACAGTTATGGGAGTTGAGAAAGAGACAGGATTCACACTCAACGTGGATAAGTACAACTGGGAAGAGCACGAACACTTTATTACAGAAGACTGTGCAGGTGAGATCGACTTTGGAGAAGGTAAGAAGAGCATTTACGCTCTGGACAATACAACTATACTGGTTCACAGGAACAAAGACGTACAGCTTGCGGTCAATGAATTCGGAAAAGGGCGCTGCGTCTATATCAGCGGTCTCCCGTATAGCTTTGAAAACAGCCGGCTTCTATACCGTTCCATTATCTGGTCTTCTCATGGTGAGGAGAATCTGCACAGATGGTTCAGCAGCAACTACAACGTAGAAGTACACGCATACGTTAAAAATAAAAAAAAAGTACTGCGTTGTCAATAATACTTACGAACCGCAGTCTACAACGGTATACAAAGGTGATGGTACAAGTTTTGACCTGAATCTGGGGGCAAATGAAATCATCTGGTACGAAATCGAATAGCACAGATAAAATCATACAAAAACAGCAAGCTTCCGCACAACGAAATCATGTGCGGAAGCTTGCTGTCATTTGGTCGATATGAATTTCAAAGAAATCATAAAAGGGAGGAAACAGGATGCGTGCAAGGCAGCTATTAATAAAGCCGGTATCGGCATACTGTGATTTACAATGTCGGTACTGTTTTTATAAGGATGTGGAAAAACATAGAAGTGGACGCACTACGGCACGAATGAGCGATGATGTCATGCAGGCTGTTGTGGAGAAGGGACTCGCTGACGTGGATATCTGCACATTTGGTTTTCAGGGGGTGAGCCACTTCTGGCTGGGCTGGGATTTTTTTCAAAAATTTGTGGAGGAAGTTGGCCGGTTGAAAAAAATCAGATCAGAAAGTATTGTTTACGGTACAGACGAACGGTTGGAGTGTGGATGAGCGTTGGGCAGACTTTTTCAAAAAACATGAATTTTTGGTCGGACTTTCCCTGGATGGGGTGCGTAAAAGCCATGACAGCAACCGTCTGGGGCCATGTGGGGAGGGGACGTTTGAGAAGGTATTTGCGGCGGCGTGTCTTCTTCGGGATGCAGGAATTCCTCTGAATATTCTCTGTGTGTTGAACAGACAGACAACGGAGCGGATCGAAGCGATTTACCGTTTCCTGATGCGGAAAGGTTTTTTCCGGCAGCAGTATATTCCCTGCCTGGACCCACTGGATTTATCGGATCCGTCAATTTCACGGGGTTGGGTAGATGTTTCGGAAAGTCTGGATGAGTTTTCTCTGACCCCGTCCATGTATGAAAATGCCATAAAGAAACTATTTGATCTGTGGGTGTCAGATCGGATGCGGGGAGTTCCGGTCTATATCCGGCAGTTTGAGAATGGTTTGCAGGTGTTGAGAGGAAAAACGCCGGAGGCCTGTACGATGTACGGTAAGTGCTGTATGCAAAATGTCATCGAGGCGGACGGCCGGGTATATCCCTGTGATTTCTATGCTTTGGACGAGTACTGCATGGGAAATATCCTAGAAACAGATTTTGACACGATGCTGCAGGAATCTATGGAGGAAAGGGCGGGAAGTTTCTTTGAAGATCCGACAAGACGAGATGACCGATGCCCGGACTGCCGCTGGTATCCTTTATGCCGTGGTGGGTGCAGGAGGGAGTGCGCTCAGGATGCTGAAGGAAGGTGGAAAAATCGGTACTGCGAGGCAAACAGTCATTTTTTCGAGTATGCGATTGAACGGCTGGAATGGCTGGCTGCCAGGGGATCGTGAGAAATTGAAAGAGAAATAAGAAAGGCCACAGAAAACATGACTTACTTTCTGTGGCCCTTCGGGTTATTCTGCCGTGGCGTTTGGCAGGGTTGGCGGATATGGTCTGCCAGGGATGAGATGCACACCGTCGCTCATGCCTTCCGGACGATCTTTCAGGCAAGCAGCAAGATGGGAGCGGAGTTTATGAATACGTTCCCGGCAGGATTTGTCATGGATTCGGTCATGGAGTTCATGCGGATCCTCACTTAAAAGGAAGTACTGCTCTTTACCGGATTGACTGTGCCAGATATATTTATCTGTCTCCGTTACGATCCAATGATTCGAGTGTTCCCCATAGGAATGTTCCCCGTGGAGCCATGGGCGTACGCTTCCGGAAGGATTGGCCCCAAGTGGGAGAAGATTAAAACCGTCTACCGTATTCGGTATCGCTCCCCCGGCCGCCAAGAGCAGAGTCGGCATGACGTCCCGAAGTTCTACAACTGCATGGCAGACAGAACCGCTTTTCATGTCAGGGAGGACATTCTTTCCGGCGGCAATGAGAAACGGGATCCGACAACTCCCTTCATATGGACGGGATTTGCGGAACATGTGGTGATCACAAAGCTCCTCGCCGTGGTCGGATGTAAAAAGGATGAGCGTATCATCATATAATTCCTGTTCAATCAGGGCCATAATGAGGCGGCCGATCTGATGATCCAGGTGGGTGATACAGGCGTAAATACCCTATCTGAGCCTGTTTCTTTAGTTCCTCGTCCAGAGGTCCGGTCTTGGAGTCAAAGATGCGTCCGTTCTTCATCAATTCCTCAGTGTCTTCCCAGTCGCCTACAAATGGAGGACGCAAATCTTTATCCTTATAAAGATCAAAATAGTACTGCGGAGCGTCAAAAAGGTGGGTGCGGCCTTAAATATGACGCCATAAGGAAGAACGGCTTTCGCGGATCTCTTCGGCGCAGGAAGTCAAGGCTTCGGTCCGTCACCCAGTTGGTTGGATGATATTTTTCCTCGTGCATCCACGGACGGGCCAGATAGCTGTTGCAATCAATACCGGTATCTGTCACGTCGGCGGTGACGCCAAGCTCCTGCTTCAGCCAGTAGAAATAGTCGTCTGCCACAAACTGAGATTCCCGGTAAGGGACGCTTGCGTAGCGGGCGGCGTGGAGATATCCGTCGTGAAGGTCCACATGGTGGAATCCGAGATAATTCCGGAGTGGATGGACATGCATCTTGCCGACACATTCCGTATAGTACCCGGCGCCTGCAAGCTCGGACGCAAGGGTATGGGTGTAGTTCCACGGTACATTGTCTTCGTATCCCACGCGCCCGTGATGGGACTGTTCCATGCCGGTATGAAGAGCTGCTCTGGCTGCAATACAGCTTGGACAGGCGCTGTAGGCCCTGTCAAAGGATACCCCTTTGCTGCCAGAGAGTCCAGATACGGAGTTTTGACGTCGGGGGGTCCGGCATAGCCGAGACAGTCTCCCGAAGCTGGTCTGTCATAATCAATAGGATATTTGGCTGTTTCATAATAGACGCACCTCTGCTTCATAATCATTGCTTTCACCTTAATACAAATCCGAAAGAAAAGCAAGAAAAAGCGTCGATCAGGAGAAAGGCTTTTAAGAGGGAGCTGTCTCGCCGTGAGTTTGGCGGTACATGACCGGGGTCATACCGAAGGCCTTGCGAAACGTCTGGGTGAAGTACGACTGCGAGGAAAACCCGGTTAGGGAGGAGATATCCGATATCGAATGATTGGATGACTCCAAAAGATGGCAGGCGATCTCCAGACGGCGGCGGTTCAGATACTGAATGGGGAGAGCCCTGCATACCTGGTAAAAGAGTGGACCAAATAATACTTATTCATATGAGTCAGATTCGTCAGCGTATCCAGAGTGATCCGGTTCGCGTAATTGACGTCCAGGTACTCCTTGATCTGGGCACATTCTTTGGTAATGCGGACAGAGTTGATGGATACCGGGATTAAGTGTTTGGAGCGGATGATCTTCAAAATCAGAATTTCCAGCAGTCTCTGGCAGATGGCCTCGGAACCGTACTGGGAGTTGCGGATCTCCTGGAGCATCTGGCGGAAAAGATTGAAAATACTGGTATCATCATTAAAATTACAGATAATCTGCCCGGTGGTCTTGTCGGAAGCAAGAAAGGAAATCCCGTCGATCCCGAGAACATAGTACTCAAGTGGCTGGTTGGGCAAGGAGCGTTCGGTGTGTTCCGTATAAGGAGGAATGATGACCAGGTCTCCCGGATAGATTGAGTGGGTCGTCTGATCAAACAGAAAACTTCCCTTTCCGTCAGACACAAAGAAAAGTTCGGTGAACGGGTGCGTGTGGGGAATACTCTTCCAGTCTCCTTCATCCCTGGCATTGGAGATAGAGAGCAGTTTGGAATTGAATTTCTCTACGTCTTGTTCTTTCACAGAATAATGCCGGTTACTCATACCATTTCCCTCCTGACAAAATCAAATTATTGTGCAATCTATTTGTCCGTAACATACTAATTTAATATTATAATACATAATATGCACAAAAAAGCAAGATTTATAAAAAATAGAGCAATAGAAGGATAGAAAGCGGAGGAAGGGTAGGCTATAATCGAAATCAGATAAGGGCGGACCGGTCGAGATGCCGGAAATCATAGAGCCGTCCGGATAGAAGGGGTGTGACAGAAGCGCGTGTCATCGCCTTGAAATGAAGTATGCCGTGTGCGCTGACGGCAGAGAGGAGAAATATTATGAAAGTAAAATTTGTCAAAAAGCTGGTAGCTTTATCTTTAGTTTCCGCAATGACATTGACAGGCCTTGCGGGATGTGGAAGTAAAGACAGCGGAGACGGCAAAAAGGAAGGCGGCGATGGAAAGACCTTGAAAGTTGCCGCATTCAACGGTGGAAACGGAGAGCAGATCTGGAAAGATATAGCGGCTGCGTTTGAAGAAGAGAACGACGGAGTGAAAGTGGAGCTGGAAATTTCCTCCGAGCTCGACAAGGACCTTACAAAAGAGATCAAAAACGGGGACGTACCGGATGTTGTTTACTACAACCTGGGACAGGAAAGTGGATTTACGGAGACGATGCTGAAAGAAAAAGCGGTTGCGGATATCTCTGACGTATTTGAAGGAGAGCTTGGCGATAAGATGCTTGATGGTATTCTGGACAGCACCATCTCACAGCCATATGGAGATGGAAAGATCTACCTGGCTCCGATTTTCTACACGCCGACCGGATTCTGGTACAATAAGAACCTGTTTGAGGGAGAGAACGCAAAATATACCCTTCCTACTACATGGGAGGAGTTCTTCGCACTGGGGGATCAGGCAAAGAAGGATGGTGTCTCACTCTTTACATTCCCACAGTCCGGATACTTTGACGCAACCATGTACACTATGCTGGAGCAGGCAGGCGGAATGGATTTCTACAATAATGCGTTAGAGTATGACGCAGATACATGGACGTCCGACGCTGGAAAGAAAGTACTGGATACATTAGGAAAGCTGGTTACACCGGATTATACACAAGAAGATACAGTTGCCAACGCAAATGCGGAAGGCGGATTCAAGATCAACCAGCAGAATGTCATCGATGGCAAAGCACTCTTTATGCCAAACGGAAACTGGGTTATTGGAGAGATGGCAGCTTCTACACCGGAAGATTTTGCCTGGGGCATGATGCCGGCACCGAAGTGGGAAGGCGACGAGACACAGGCTGTTTATATGTTTACAGAGCAGATGTGGGTACCAGCAGACGCTGAAAATATGGATCTTGCAAAAGAATTCGTGAAATTTATGTATTCCGATACAGTAGTAGACATTCTGTTAAACAACACGACAACAGATAAAAGAGAGCGGAAAGACAACAGCCGCGCCGATTGTTGCACCGGTTAAAGGCGCAGCAGAGAAACTTCCGGAAGGCACAACAAAAGACGTATATGCTTCCACAGCAGCAGACAATATCGTATCTGTTACAGGAACATGGGCAACCACAGCTCCGATCGAAGGTCTTGACATGAAGAAGAACGTATATGGTCCTGTAGAGTCCATCAATACGGGAGATATGACGGTTGATGATTGGCAGAAACAGCTTGTGGAAACATGGAAAAAAAATGTGCTGACAACATGGAATAAAGTCGGCCCGCATGAGAACGAGCAGCAACGGTGAGAGTTTTTATAACTCACCGTTTTTAAAAGAGGAGGAAAAATATGAACAGAGCAAAATCACAGCGGAGATTTGTTTTTGCATGTCTCGCACCTGCAGTCATCCTGGTGGCGCTCTTTATGTTCTGGCCAACCGTCAATGTCTTCCGGATGTCACTGTACCGCATGGGTGGAATTACAAACCGGAAAGAGTTTATCGGTCTGCAGAACTTTAAGACATTGATGGAAGATAAAAATTTCCTGGAAGCGATGCAGAACACAATTTTGATTATTGTGATGGTTATGATTTTTACTATTGTATTTGCAATTCTGTTTGCGGCGATTCTGCAAAGAGGGAAATTCAAGGGGAAGAACTTTTTCCGCATTATTTTCTACATACCGAACATTCTCAGTATCGTTGTAATCGGCGGTATTTTTGGCGCGATTTATGATCCGAGCAACGGACTTCTGAATACGTTTCTTGAAGCCGTCCATCTGGATTTTCTGACTCATAAATGGATGGGCGAACCGAAGATCGTGATCTATTCTATTATCTTTGCGCTTGTATGGCAGGCAATAGGATATTATATGGTAATGTACATGTCTGGGATGTCGGCGATTCCGGAAGATCTTTATGAGGCGGCGTCTCTGGACGGCTCTTCTGAGATCAATACGTTTTTACGGTAACGCTTCCGTTAATCTGGACAAATATCAGGACAACACTGACATTTTACATTATCAGCACGATTAACTTAAGTTTCCTGTTCGTACAGATTATGACAGACGGAGGACCGAACGGAAAGACCGAGGTATTTCTGAACTATATGTACAAACAGGCATACGGAAACGGTGCGTACGGATATGGTATGGCAATCGGAGTCGTTGTATTCATTTTCTCGTTTGTGCTTGCGGCGATTGTCAATAAGATTACTGACAGAGAAGTTTATGAGATGTAGAAAGGAGGGCGAAAGATATGAATAAAAATCAAAAACCGGGCAGCATTGTTGGCAAAGTGATTATCTATGTAGCTCTCATTGTATTTGCGATTACGATCATTGTACCTGTGGCGTGGGTATTTTGGCAAGCTTTAAGCGGAACTCTGAGTTCATCGGAGCCGGTACCAACCCATGGGCTCTCCCGAAACAGCTCTTTGTGCAGAACTTTCAGGTGGCGTTCCAGGATGCTCAGATGGGAGAGTATCTGCTGAATACGGTACTTGTTACAGTTCTTGCGCTGGCGCTTATCCTTGTGATTGCGCTTCCGGCGGCATATGTACTTTCCAGATTCCGATTCAAGGGGAACAAGATCCTCAACACGGTCTTCATGGCAGGTCTGTTTATCAATGTAAACTACATTGTAGTGCCGATATTCCTGATGCTGAGTGACTGGGATAAGGCGCTGGGCTTCCAGCTTTTCCTGGATAACCGGATCGTACTTGCGCTTGTGTACGCATCTTGCCACCTGCCGTTTACCATCTATCTTCTGAGCAGTTATTTCCGGACGCTTCCGAAAGGGTTTGAAGAGGCTGCCTACATTGATGGATGTGGTTATTTCAAGACCATGGTGAAGATTATGATTCCAATGGCAAAGCCAAGTATTATTACGGTGTTATTGTTTAACTTCCTGACGTTCTGGAATGAATACATCATTGCTTACACTTTGATGGACGAACACGGAACGCTTGCCATGGGACTTCAAAATCTGATGGCAGTAGAGAGAACGGCGACAAACTATGGTATTATGTATGCAGGACTTGTCATCGTCATGCTTCCAGTATTGATCTTCTACATCTGTGTACAGAAACGTCTGACAGAAGGTATGACACTCGGCGGACTGAAAGGTTAGGAGGAAGATCGGGATGAGTAAAGGTATCATAAGAAATGTAATTATGGTTATTGTCTTTATTGTTTGTCTTGCGCTGATTATTATCGGACAAAAGAATATCAGCGCAGCCGGACTTGGCATGGAGCTGATCGGATTGGTCGGTCTGCTGACCCTGCTGTTTATCTATAACCATCGATATAAATAAGAGTATAAAAAGAAGGAGCTATTGCTAAACAGAGATACGCTAAATCAGCGTGTGATCTGTGAGGCAATGGCTCCTTTTTACTTTATTTTCGGTGGCTTCGGTCGGCCATGGCTTTGATAGAGGAGGCATACTCAGAGGGGGTCATGCCTGTTACTTTCTTAAACTGTCTCGAAAAGTAGTGAATCGAGGTATAGCCCAGCTTCTCGGAAATCTGTGTAAAATTCATCTGGCCTGTACGAATCAGCTCCTTGGCGGCCTCAATTTTCATCTGAGAGAAATATTCTATGATGCCAAGACCGGATTTCTTGCTGAACAGCTTCTGTAATTGTGATCGGCCGATCAGATTGTCTTTGCAGATCTTTTCTATCGTAACCCTCCCCGACAGATTTTGACCGAGATAAGAGACGATCCGATTGAAAACTTCCGTGTCGATATTCTCTCTTACGGTCTTGTCCGGTTTGTCCGGCTTTTCTTCGGCAACGGAAGAAAGATCGGAGTACTTTCGGTAAAAATAAATCATCAGCTCCTCAAGATAAAGCTGAATGAGCTGTCCAGATCCTGGCGGGAGGGAAGACTTCGTGTGCAGAGTGGTCTGGTATGGATCGTCCAGACGCCCCTCCAGAAAATTTCCGGCCTCCGTAATAATCCGGGCCAGAATATTTCTGGCAAAATCATCAGTCCTCAGAATCTTTTTTCGAAAAAATTCATCATCGGGCTTTTGGAGGAAAAGGAAATGACAATCAGGTTCGGGGCTATGCTGCCGTTGGCTCTGACCCAGTGAAACTCATTCGGCTCATGGAAAGCGATATCTCCCTTTTTCAGTGTGTGAACCGCATCCCCGGCGCCGATGGTGACTTCCCTTTGTCTACACAGACAAATTCCCAGAAATTATGCGCTTCCCCGGGAAAAGAGAAGGTACTCATATACTCAAAATAGTGCAGAGAAAAGATCTGATCGATATGCAGTTCCTTGCGAAACGTAATTCCTTTGTAAGCCATAGTACGGTCCCCCTTTCCGGATCATAGACGGTAAGTTTCCTGTTTCCATCATAGCGCATTTTGACAGCAGATGTCAAAGTAAAAACGCAGATTGTACAAATCAAATCGAAAATCAGACAAAGATTTTTCGTCTGTTTTATCATACAATGATATCAGAAAGAAAATCGCGAACAGGAACAATGTGATGGAAATCAAAGGAGGACATGAACATGAAAAAACCGGTTTTAGTGATTATGGCAGCAGGAATGGGAAGCCGCTACGGCGGACTGAAACAGATCGATCCTGTTGACAAAGAGGGACATATTATTATGGACTTTTCTATCTTCGATGCGAAACGTGCCGGATTTGAGAAAGTGGTATTTATTATCAAAAAAGAAAACGAGGCGGATTTTAAAGAGGCGGTAGGAAAGAGGATGGAAGAGATCATGGACGTTTCCTATGTGTTCCAGGATCTCCACAATATTCCGGAGGGATTTGAGGTACCGGAAGGCCGTGTGAAGCCATGGGGAACCGGACATGCCGTATTGAGCGCCATTGATGAGGTGGATGGATCGTTTGCGGTGATCAATGCGGACGACTACTATGGACGTCATGCGTTTGAAGTGATCTATGATTATCTGACAACACATGAAGATGATGAAAAATACCGTTATACAATGGTTGGTTATCGCTTGAAGAATACGGTGACAGACAACGGTCATGTGGCAAGAGGAATCTGCGAATTGAATGAGGACAAACAGCTTGTGGCCATCAATGAGAGAACACGGATCGAAAAGAGAGACGGCGGCATTGCTTACTCTGAGGATGACGGAAAGACATGGGTGTCTGTAGATCCGGATACACTTGTTTCTATGAATATGTGGGGATTTACAAGAAGTATTCTCGACGAAATCAAAGCGGGATTTCCGGCGTTCCTGGAGAAGGGCCTCAAGGAAAACCCGATGAAGTGCGAGTATTTCCTTCCAGCAGTTGTCAGCAAACTGCTTGGAGAGGACCGCGCGACTGTCAGGGTACTGGAATCTGAAGACAAATGGTATGGAGTGACTTATAAAGAGGACAAACCGGTCGTGGTAGCGGCAATCCAGGCGCTCAAGGACGACGGGGGTATATCCACAGAAATTATGGGAGGACAAATAGAGATGGCACGGGTAAATCAGGTACAGATCGATGAAGCAATCGCTAATTTTCAATATGAGGGAATTCTGGTAGAGGAAAGACCATATGGAAACGGACATATTAACGATACATTTCTTCTGACTTTTGAAATCGCAGAGATGGGACGGATCAAAGTGATTCTCCAGAGAATGAACAAGGAAGTTTTCACCAATCCGGTAGAACTCATGGAAAATGTCATCGGGGTGACATCCTACCTTCGTAAGAAAATAATTGAGAACGGTGGAGATCCGGACAGAGAGACTCTGAATGTCATTCCGGCTGTGGATGGAAAACCGTATTTTATTGATTATAAGGGAGAATACTGGCGTTCCTACAAATTTGTCACGGACGCATCCAGTTACGATCAGGTAGAAAAACCGGAAGATTTCTATCAGAGCGCCTATGCGTTTGGAAATTTCCAGAGACTTCTTGCGGACTATCCGGCAGACAGTCTGCATGAGACGATCAAAGGATTCCATGATACGAAAGCAAGATTCGAGACATTTAAAAGGGCAGTAGAGGCCGATGTCTGTGGACGCGCAAAATATGTGCAGGATGAAATTCAATTTGTTCTGGATCACGAAGATGTAGCGAATGTATTCGGTGAATTGCTGGCAAAGGGTGAGATCCCTCTGCGTGTGACCCACAACGATACAAAGCTGAACAATGTTATGATCGACAATCTGACTGGAAAGGGGATCTGTGTCATCGACCTGGATACCGTGATGCCTGGTCTTGCTATGCATGATTTCGGTGATTCCATCCGGTTTGGCGCAAGTACCGCGGCAGAAGACGAGCAGGATCTGAGCAAAGTATCCTGTGATATGGATTTGTTTGACACCTATGTGAAAGGTTACCTGGAAGGATGTGGAGGCAAGCTTACGAACAAGGAAGTCGAGCTTCTTCCTATGGGCGCTAAGGTGATGACATTTGAGTGCGGAATGAGATTTCTGACAGACTACCTGGAAGGAGATCATTATTTCAAGATCCATAGAGAAAATCATAATCTGGACAGATGCCGTACCCAGTTTACACTGGTAAAAGACATGGAGAAAAAATGGGATACAATGAGCGAAATCGTAAAAAAGTACCAAAAGTAATCCGAAAGATGGTATAATAACAAGGAAGGCGCGGCTTGTCCTTGTACAGAGCCGCATTTGGCGAGAAACCCATTGAAACGAAGTTGAGATGGGATACCTGGTAATAAGAAATGCGTCAGCTTATGAAAGGAGAAAAGATATGTCTATTTTAGTAACAGGAGGAGCGGGCGTTATCGCAAGCCATACCTGTGTAGAGCTCTTAAATGCAGGCTATGAAGTTGTTGTTGTAGATAATTTATATAATTCGTCTAAAGAAGCTCTGAAAAGGGTGGAGGAGATCACCGGAAAAAGCGTGAAATTTTACGAGGCGGATATCCGCGATAAAGAGGCGATGAACGCAATTTTTGATAAAGAGACGGACGTTGAGTCTGTGATTCATTTTGCGGGACTCAAAGCAGTTGGAGAATCTGTTGCAAAGCCGATCGAGTACTATGACAATAATATCGCAGGAACACTGGTTCTGTGTGACGTGATGAGAAACCATGGCGTGAAGAAGATCATTTTCAGTTCTTCCGCGACTATTTACGGAGATCCGGCATTTATCCCGATCACAGAAGAGTGTCCGAAAGGAACCTGTACAAATCCATACGGATGGACGAAGTGGATGCTGGAGCAGATCTTGACAGATTTACATACGGCAGATCCGGAGTGGAACGTAGTACTGCTTCGTTACTTCAATCCGATTGGAGCGCATAAGAGCGGTAAGATCGGGGAAGATCCGAAGGGTATCCCGAACAATCTGATTCCGTATATTACACAGGTTGCCATCGGCAAACTGGAGAAGCTCGGTGTATTCGGCAATGACTACGATACACACGACGGTACGGGCGTACGCGATTACATCCATGTCGTAGACCTTGCACTCGGACATGTGCGTGCGGTAGAGAAGCTGAAAGAAAAAGCAGGCGTATCTATCTACAATCTGGGAACAGGAAACGGTTATTCGGTACTGGACATGGTAAAGGCATTCAGCAAAGCATGTGGAAAAGAAATCCCTTATGAGATTAAGCCACGTCGTGCTGGAGACATTGCAACCTGCTACTGCGACGCTACAAAGGCGAAGAATGAGCTTCACTGGGTGGCAGAGCGCGGACTTGATGAAATGTGTGAGGATTCCTGGAGATGGCAGAGCCAGAATCCAGACGGATATGGCGATAAATAAAAAAGGCACTAAATGAGAAACGAGGACGGAGCCGGATGGCATCGTCCTCGTTTTAGTTGCGCATTACTGTTTGATTTGGACACGGATACGTGTACCCGGATAATCGGGGCAGGACTCCACAGACAAGGAGGAGGTTTCTCCAAAATACAGATGAATCCGTTTGTATAGATTAGCCAGTCCATAACTCTGAGAAACACTCCCAACGGGTTTGTCATCCTGGAAAGAAAGCAGAATCTGATCCAGAACATCCTGGGAGATACCCATACCGTTATCTGAAACAACGATCTCCACATCAGATTGCTTCTGACGAATCAGAAGATGAATTCTAATTGTAGTAGAGGTGGCTTCTACTGCATGTTTGACAGAGTTTTCTATCAGAGGATGAATGAAAAGCTTTGGGATCAGCATCGTCTTTAAAGACGGCTCCACATCATAGGACCATTGCAGTTTTTGACCAAATCGGAATTTTTCAATCTGAAGATATTCATCAATGAAATCCAGCTCTTCTTGAATCGAAATCCAATCATTTGCCTTTAGAATATAGCGGAAGAGACGGGCAAGGGAGAGCATAATTTGAGAATTCTCCAAGTCTCCCTTTTTAATCAGACACCAGTACACAGATTCCAGTGCATTTATAATAAAATGCGGGTTTACCTGAGACTGGAGTGCTTCAATTTCCGCCTTGGTTTTCATAATTTCTTTTTCAAATACCTCCTGAATCAATTCGTTATTTTTATCCACTAACTGATTATAATGCAGATTCAGCTCATTCATATCCGAATTCCAATATACTTTGAGGTTTTTCTGAAGCTTTCCATTGGAAATATACATTGCTTTTTTCATATCTCTGATAGGGGCGGAAATCATTCGTGCGATCAGCAGACAGAAGAACAAAGATAATGTTGCGCCCATTCCAAAGGTTGCCAGTAGGGTTTGGTTCAGCCATGGCAGATCCTGATTTAAAAGATCCAGCGGGATGCATATAGTAAGTTCCCAGTTGGTATAGGCTGATGTCGAAGTCACAAATCGATACGACTTTGAAGTGACAGTATCTATGGAAATTTCCGGATTATTGGAGGAAAAATAAATCAGATTTCCGGTGGTGTCTTTCAAAAAGACTGCACTATTGCTAAACTGCTGGAAGTCCTCTTGAAAAAATTCTAAAAAGTCAGGACGCAATAACATAACAAGATAGCCTCCATGTACAAATTGATAATCTGAAAGAAGCAGGCGTTTCCCAGCGCGAATGTAAGAATTTTCTTGTTTCGTATTGCTTAACCAGACAATTTTTCCGTTTTGTTCGTCAATCAAATCCAGTTCCGTTTTGGTAAGAAAATCAAAAATACTTTTCTGTGCAAAGGGATAGATCTGGTGTGGAGAAGCGGCTGTATAAATTTCAATTTGTTGAACCGCATCGGTATAATTTAGAGTTTCCATGACTTTTTGACGTAATGTCATCTGGTCTTCGGACGATAAAACGTTGTTGTTCTGACTTCGATAAAGGATATTCTGAATCTGAATATCATTACAAAGCTGCTGGATATTAGAATCAATTTCCGAAAGAGTTGAATTTAGGCGTTGCTGTAGCTGCTCTGCGATAGAATCAGTATATTTCGTGGACTGCTCCAGAATATAAGCAGAAAGATGCCTGTAAAGACTGGAACCAATGATCAGGAACATAATCAGCATCGTTACCAGTGTGGAAAAGATAATGAGCGTTGAAGTTTTCAAAATCCATGATCTTAAAAAATAACGTATTTTCATATTGGAAATCCTTTCTGAATCTAAGTTCTCCTATTATCATATCAAAAAAGAGAGAAAAACACAAAAAACACAGAAAACACAGAAAAATATTAGAATTTTACGGAAATATATTGTGGTTTCAAATGAAAAGTTTTTATTTATAATGGATACAACAAAAAAAGACAAAACAAAGGAGGAGACAAATGAAAAAAAAAGAGTTGTAGCTGTTTTGTGTACTATCATGATGGCATCGGGGATGCTGGCAGGATGTGGTCAGGCCAACAGTCATTCGGAAAAAAGTGGATCGGGGGAAACGGAAATCACATTTTGGGGAACAAGCAGTAGTACAGAGGATAAGCAGGCAATCGAAGACATGATTGACCGTTTTGAAGAGGAAAATCCGGATATTACCGTGAAGTATGAGGGAATGGAAGGAGAGGCATATAAAACGAAGATCAAAACTGTGATCAGTTCCAATAGCCTTCCGGATGTTTTCACTTACTGGGTAGGGGAGCAGTTTGAAACCTTGGTCAGTTCCGGGAATGTGATGGATCTGAGTACCATGTATGAAGAAGATACGGAATTTACAGATACTTTTGTAGAAGGTGCTCTGGATGAAGTAACTTATAATGGGAAAATATATGGCGCGCCTACAGACATTACCTGCATGACAGTCTGGTATAATAAGAAAATTTTTGAGGAGAACAATGTGTCAGTTCCGAAGACTTATGAGGAACTAAAAGAGGTAATAGCAAAACTGGAGAAAAATGGGGTAACTCCGATCGTAGTCGGAGGAAAAGACAGATGGCCGTTCCTCGGATGGTTTTCCTATCTGGCACAGAGAATCGGAGGAGTGGAACTTTACAATGAGGTGTGTCAGGGAAATAAAGACTTTACAGAAGATGCGTTCGTCAAAGCGGGGGAAGAGCTGAAAGCACTTTCTCAGCATGGATTTATCAATGGAAGTCTTTCTATCGATTCTGCCACGTCAGAGTCACTGTTTGCGGCAGGAGAAGCTGCGATGCTTGTTTCTGGTTCGTGGTCTGTGACGACTATAACATCAAATGAAAAGACAGCAGATGACTTTTCATTTTTCCCATTCCCGGCAGTGACAGGAGGTAAAGAAGAGGAGGCCGGATACCTGTATGGAGGTGTGGCAAATACGCTGGCGGTTAGCAATAATACCGAGCACAAAGAAGCGGCTCAGAAATTTTTTGAAATTCTATCTGAGCGAAGATGAGCAGACAAGAAATGTAGAACGGACAGGAACATTTTCTCCGGTGCAGGTAAGCCCTGATTCGAATAATATGACAGCATTGGCTTACGATTTCAGCCAATATGTTTCGGAGGAAGTGGATGGATTTTTCCCTTATACGGACCAGGCACTTGCGTCTGAAGAATCGGAGAAATTATTAAACGCACTTTCCGCAATCGTTTCAGACGCAAATTCAAATGTAACAGAGGAATTAGGAAAGGTAAAATAGGAGGGATGAAATGTGAAGAAAGTACGAACAAGCACACGTCTGCTTTTTATTCTTCCGGCGGTAATTTGGTTCTCTGTGATAGTAATCCTGCCGGTTCTTGTTTCTGTTTATTATAGTTTTTTCGACTGGAACGGGATCTCGGAAAAAGTATTTGTGGGACTTCGAAATTACAGAGAGATGTTAAAAGATGAGATTGTATGGAACGCTCTTAAGAATTCATTGAAAATGGCATTTTGGTGCGTGATACTGCAATTACCAATCGGTATGTTTTTTGCAATCATGCTTTGTAACAAAAAACTGAAAGGAAGAAATTTTTTCAGGACAGCGTATTTTCTTCCCGTCGTACTTTCTTCTTCTTTAATCGGAATCTTGTGGTCCCAGATCTATGATCCAAACTATGGATTGATTAACAGTTTTCTGGAAAAAATCGGACTGGGCGAATGGCGCCAGTTATGGCTGGGGGATGTGAAACTCTCGTTGGGATGTGTGATTGTGGCGGTAATCTGGCAGTTTATCGGGAACTATGTGTTGATCTATTATACCTCCCTTCATGATGTATCGGAAGAAGTAATGGAATCTGCCAGACTGGATGGAGTGAATGGAATTCAGATGTTTTTTCATATTCAGCTCCCGCTAGTCTGGCCTACAGTGAGACTCACACTGGTTCTGGCTACGGTGAATTCTCTGAAATATTTTGACCTTGTCTACATTATGACCGGAGGAGGGCCAAATTCATCCAGCGAGGTACTGGCGACGTATATTATCAGAAATGCATTTAGCTCCATGAGGATGGGATACGCAAATGCGGTGGCGGTATTACTTTTGCTTTTGGGAGTTTTCTTTGTAGTCCTGTTTAACAAAATACTTACGACAAAACAGGAGCAAGTTTAAGTATCTGGTTTGAAAAGGAGAGAACATGATGAAGAAACCTTGGAAAGTACTCACTTATATTATTCTGGGAATACAGGCTGTAATTACAATCTATCCACTGGCCTGGATGATTATCGGATCTTTAAAAGATAATATTTCTTTCCTTGCGGACCCATGGGCGCTGCCGGATAAACTGCGGTTATATAATTACCAGGTAGCATGGGAAGAAGGAATTCAGAATTATATGGTCAATAGTATTTTGATTACAGTAGTTACGGTATGTTTTGTGATTCTGTTAAGCTGTACGTTTTCCTTCATGCTTGCAAGATTTCCGTTTAAGGGAAGCGGGATATTAATTGGATTGTTTTTGCAGGTATGATGATTCCGGTACACTGTACCTTGATTCCATTATATAATATGATGAACATGGCCGGCCTGATAGATCATTTGTGGGCGTTACTGTTCCCTTTATGTGGCGTCATCCCTTCCGATTGCGGTATTTCTTACATATGGACATTACCAACAGCTTCCAAAAGAGCTGGAGGAAGCGGCAAGAATTGACGGATGCAGTGTTACAGGGATGTTTTTCAGAGTTTTCCTGCCATTATCAAAACCGGTGATTTCAACCACCAGTATTCTGACGGCGCTGAGTGCCTGGAACGAGTTTATGTTCGCAAATGTATTTCTGTCGGATCCGAACCAGAAAACATTGCCGATTGGACTTTTTAGCGTTGAAAGGAACGTATTCTACTGATTATGCGGCACTGTGTGCGGCATTAACGATGTCGGCCGTTCCTATTATTCTTGTATATGTATTGATGTCAAATAAGATACAGTCCGGTATGGTGGCAGGAGCTGTAAAAAGCTGAGAAAGGTGGAAACAAGAAAATGAAAACAATCATAAATCCGATTCTGCCGGGATTTCATCCGGATCCGTCCATTATCCGTGTGGAAGAAGACTACTATATCGCGGTATCTACGTTTGAATGGTTTCCTGGCGTATGTATTTATCATTCCGTGATTTGCAGAACTGGGAACTTATAGCAAGACCATTGGAAAGAACAAGCCAGCTTGATATGCGGGGAAATGATGCGTCGGGCGGCGTCTTTGCTCCGTGCCTTTCGTATGATCAGGGGACTTATTATCTGGTCTATTCTAATGTCCGTACACACTGGTATGAATTTATGGACTGCCAGAACTATCTGGTCACGGCAAAAGATATCAAAGGACCGTGGTCTGATCCGGTTTATCTTCACAGTGTGGGATTCGATTCTTCTTTGTTTCACGATACAGATGGAAAGAAGTATCTGGTCGGTCTGATAAGACATTACAGGAAAGACAGAATACAAAAAATATTTCTTCAGGAATACGATGATAAAGAAAAACGACTGATAGGAAAGCTGAAAGAAATCTATGCGGGAAGTGGAATTTCTATTCCGGAAGGACCACATCTGTACAAGAAAGGAGGATATTATTATCTGCTCACAGCAGAAGGAGGAACGGAATACGGACATGCGGTCACGATGGCAAGATCCAGAAACATAGAAGGACCGTATGAACTGCATCCGGGGAATCCTATTTTGACATCCAGAGATAATCTGAGAGCAGATTTACAAAAGGCGGGGCATGCGGATCTTGTAGAGACGCCGGACGGACAATGGTATATGGTCCATCTTTGTGCCAGACCGCTTCCGCCTTTCAGGAGATGTCCGCTTGGAAGAGAGACGGCGATACAGAAAGTGGTCTGGAAAGATGATGAATGGCTGTATCTGGAAACCGGAAAAAGGGAACCGCAGGTAAGAATCCAGGAATTACGAAAACCAGGAAAAGAGAAAAGAGAAAATACTTTTATAAGTTCCATGATAAGATCAGCAAGGATTTTCATTCACTCAGGATTCCAATGGAGTCATTTGCCACGCTTAGTGAACGGCCGGGATATTTAAGACTGAATGGACTGGATTCCCCAAATTCCAGGTTTGAACAGGCATTTTTGGCAAGAAGACAGGAAGATTTCTGTTTCCGAATGGAGACCAGGATGGAATTTCATCCTGTTTCTGAACGGCAGATGGCAGGGCTTATGTATTTCTATGATGAGGAAGATTTCTATTATTTATATTTGTCCAGAAATCCACAAGGTGAGAACTATGTTCATGTGATGCAGATGGACAGAGGAAAGCTAAAGTTCTCCGTTTGCGGGGAAATTACCGTTGAGGATAAGCCGATTTTTTTAAGACTGGAAGTCAGAAATACCCGAGGGAAGTTTGCTTATTCCATGGACGGAAGAAACTGGAATCCGGTGGGAAAGGAGTGGGAGGCGGATAAGATTTCAGACGAATATCCGTTAGAGGGCGCCTATACAGGAGCGATGACAGGGGTTGCATGCCACGATATGCTTTATCGAAATGCCAAAGCGGACTTTGAATATATACTATATCAAGAAATATGTGAAAATATGGAACATTAAAAAGTATCAAAGTCATGTTATACTGGAAATCGGGATTGGTAAGGATGTGAAAGGATGAAAAAAACGATACACTTTTGATAGTGGAAGACGAAGAAAATATTCTTTATGGTATGCAAAGCGTACTTTCCTGCCATTTGGATTTTATTTCAGAAGTATATACAGCCAGAAACGGCAAAGAGGCCCTTACAATCATTCAGAACAAGCCGGTCAGTATGATTGTGACGGATCTACGTATGCCGGAAATGGATGGGACGACAATGATAAAGAATATCAGGAAAATGGGGTATCAGATGCCGGTGATTGTGCTGACAGCGATTGCTGATTTTAAGAAAGCCCAGGAGTTGATTCCGCTGAAAATACAGAACTATGTTCTGAAGCCATTCAGCGTGGAAGATATATTGAAAGAGATTGACAATGCGTTTTGTGAACTCAGAGAAAAGGAGTCTTTAAAAAAGGCGGAAAAACTGTTGGAAAAGTTCCCGGAATTAAGTATGGAGCAGGAATATAAAGGGAAAAATCCGCTGATCAGAGAGGCACAGAAGTATATATCGAAGCATAGAAAGGAAAGTATTTCACTTCAAATGTTGTCGGAACAGTTGCATGTCAGCAAGGCATACCTTTCTACTTTGTTCAAGCATGAGATGGATATGACATTGACAGAGTTTATTACAAAGCAGAAGGTGAAGCTTGCGAAAAGATATCTTCTGGACACGGATCTGCGTATCTGCGAGATTGCAGAAGAAACGGGTTGGCAAAGTGATAAATATTTTATACAGGTATTTAAAGAACAGGAAGGGCTTACACCGCTCGCTTTCCGTAAAAGATGGAAAAACAGGACTTTTGAAAAAGGGGAGGATTAAATCCCCCTGTATCTTTTGGGCGTAGAGACTGGCTGATTCCTTTGACGGAAGACGAATATTCCAGAGGCGACATTCCAGTCGCCTTTTTAAACTGCTTGGAAAAGTACTGAGGCGAGCTGTAGGAAAGAAAGTAAGCGATCTCAGTAAAATTCATCGTACCATCACGGATGATGTCCTTTGCCCTTTGAATCTTCATATTATTAAAGTATTCGATGACGCCGCATCCCTTTTCCTTGTGGAACAGCGACTGGAGAGCAGAGCGGCTCAAGGAATGAGCCTCACAGATCTGGGCGATAGTAAGCTGCTCACAGATATGGTATTCCAGGTATTGCAGAACTTTTGTAATCCGCCCGGACTCATGCGGAGAAGATTCCTTCCGGAAAATCTTAGAGAGCTCTTTTGGAGAGACGGCATTTTCTCCGTTATGATTGCGGATAACGGTGATTAAAAAAGCTCCAAATATAATAAAATCAGTTGCTGAGAGCCAAAAGGAAGTTCGGGGCGCAGTTTAACCTGCTCGACAGAAGGAAGATTCAGCGGTGTGCTGAACGTCTCTCTTGCCGTATGAATCAGATGCGAAATCATAGTCCGCTCTTCCATGGTCAAAGTACAGTTTTTCTTGCGAAATAGGTCCATAGCGGGCGAATGTGAAAGAAAGGAGACAGCAACAAGGTTTGGTGATTTATCGCCGATTGCCTGGGTCGCGTGAAATTCATTTGGCTGATGGAAAATAATATCGCCGGTATTCAGATGCAGGTGATCATCTTCCGAACGGATCAGAACACTTCCTTTATCTACATACATAAATTCCCAGAAGTCATGGGCTTCTCCATTAAAAACAAAGTCCTTCATATATTCAAAATAGTGAATCGTGATGATGGAATCGATTGTAATATCCTTTTTTCAGATGAGTTTTTACATAAGTCATCGTATCATCTCCTCTGCATTATTGTAGCAGGACTAGGATAATAAAACAAGAAAATTAGTTGATATGATAAGTGACCTTGGTAAAAAGCGTGTATAATAAAAACAGAAAGACATGTATATGTGCAAATATAACAAGAAAAGGAGGAAAAAGGATGAAGATTGAAAAGAGAGGTATCATTCTTCAGTTTGACGAAAATACTTTGACCTATTCAATGGAACGCGATCATCAGACATGGAAGTGGCCAAAGAATTATGTGCCAAGAATGATCTGTGAGGAAGGGGAATTTTGCTTCCGGGATGCATGCCAGATTTCCCATGAGGTCATTCATTTCGGGACTGGCGAAGGAATACACAGCCGGTTCAAAGGTTTCAAAAAGACGGAGAAGAGATCCCGTATCATTTTGAGACCCTCGTGTGGATCGAAGAGGCAAGTGGGGATGTATTCTTCGAGTGGATCCCGGTAGAGGAAGAGGGGCTTCACGTTCTGAAAGTGCTCTGGCCGGGAGAGATGGAGTTTGATGAGGCCAGGGATGATTGGTATACCCTTTTGAACCAGGAACAGGGAATGATGATCCCTAATACATGGCCGGAGGAGCTGCAACCGGTTATCTTTGATGGGTTCTTTGGTACCGCAGGCGGCTATATGCCATGGTTCGGTCAGGTGCGCGGACGTGAGGGGTATATTGCGATCTGTGTGACTCCGTGGAATGCAGGATATCAGGCCGAGCATCCGGCGGGCGGACCGTATACCCATGTCAGCGTGCGTTTTGAACCAAGCCTTGGAAAGATGGATTATAGACGAATTATCAAATATACTTTCTTATCGGATTGCGATTATAATGATCTCTGTAAGGTGTACAGAACATATGTGAACGAGCAGGGAAGACTCAGAACGCTGGAAGAGAAAGCGGCCAGAAATGCATCTGTGAATGATTTGATTGGGTGTGCGTTTGTACATAGAGGCATTAAGACGGTTGTTCAGCCGAACTCTGATTTCTTTGATCCGGAAAATCCGGAGAAGAACAATAATCTGACAAGGTTTGAGACAAAGAGAAGGAAATCCGCCATTTACATGACCTCGGAGTGGAAAAGCTGTACCTGCATCTGGACGGATGGGCACAGCCAGGATATGACAACCAGCACCCGGATTATCTGCCGGCATGTAAAGAAGCAGGAGGATGGGAAGGCATGAAGTCTTTGGTGGATGCAATGCATGAATGTGGCTACATATTTGGAATCCACGATCAGTACCGGGATTATTATCTTGCGGCTCCAAGCTTCGATGAGAATTACGCGTGCCGTCTCACAGACGGAAGCATCCCGAAACATCAGAAATGGGCGGGCGGACCGCAGTCTTATTTGTGTGCGACACAGGCTCCTTACTATGTGAAAAGAAACTTCCAGGAGATTGAGAAAAACGGAATCAGGCTGGATGGCGCATACTTGGATGTATTTACATGTAACGAAGGGGACGAGTGCGATAATCCGATGCATAGAATGACGAGAAAAGACTGCTACGATTTCCGCTGCAAATGCTTTGAGTATCTTCTGTCCAATGGTATTTTGCCAAGTTCAGAGGAAGTAAGCGACTGGGCGGTGCCAAGCCTGGTATTCTGCCACTATGCTCCATACGACTTCATGCTGCGTCAGCCTGGTTCACCGAAACAGGGAATTCCGGTACCGCTTTATAACCTCGTATATCACGACTGTGTGATCGAGCCGTGGATGATGGACAAGGTAAGTGAGGAAGAAGACTATATGCTCTATGCGCTCCTAAACGGCGGCGCCCCTTACCTCATCAGAGATGCGGCATACCCGAACTTTGACGGTGCGTTCGACGGTGCGATCGAGAAAAAGCTGGAAGAGGATATCGAAAGATGCAAAGTAGTATCGGATCTGCATGAAAAGATAGCAAAATGCGAAATGGTGCGCCATGATATGGTGGATGGTAATCCGATGGTACAAAGAACGACTTTTTCTGATGGAACAAAGGTGACGGTAGATTTTGAAAAACAGACGTATGTCATTGAGTAATCAGGTCATAAATGAAAACGGCGGCAGGAAATCCTGCCGTCTCTTATATTGGCGAATATCTATGTCAGTATGAACATATAAAATCTAATAATTAAAAAAGTATTATGCAATATGACAAACGAAAGACAATATGACAAGAGATAAGGACAATCGTAAAAGATTTTATGCCGAAAAAACTATATAATTAAGTAAATTGATAGTTGCAAATCACTAATTAAGGAAGAAAGAGGGGAGTAATGATGGGCAAAAAATATCCATCGCACTGGCTGGTCTTGGGAGTCGTGGGAAGGACGCTTACGCACAGGCGGCCAAGGAGTTCCCGGAGAAAATGGAAATCGTCGCTATCGCCGATATTGATCCTGCAAAGGTAAAGGAAGTGGCGGAAGAGTTCCATATTCCACAGGAAAGATGCTTTGCAAGTGCGGAAGAGCTGATTGCTCAGGAGAAGCTGGCTGACGTTATGTTTATTACGACTCAGGATCGTCAGCACGTCGGACAGGCAATTCCGGCTTTGAAAAAAGGATACCACTTATTATTGGAAAAACCGATTTCACCGGATCTTGAAGAATGTCGGGAACTTGTAAGGGTGGCAAAAGAGTGCGACAGACTGGTCATCATATGCCATGTACTTCGGTATGCTCCGATTTATTCGAAATTAAAAGAAGTCATTGATTCTGGTGTGGCGGGAGACATTGTATCCGTAATGTCAATCGAAAACGTAGGGTACTGGCATCAGGCGCACAGCTTTGTCCGGGGCAACTGGAGGAATTCCAACACTACCAGTCCCATGATCCTTCAAAAATGCTGCCATGATATGGATTTACTTCTCTGGCTCACCGGTAAAACCTGTGAATCCGTGTCTTCTTTTGGCGACACCTATTTGGTTAAACCTCAATGTGCTCCGGAGGGCGCCGCTCTTCTTTGCTTGGACGGCTGCAAAGCCAAAGATCATTGTCCGTTTGACGCTGAAAAAATCTACCTCAAAGATCCTAAGATCGGCGTTGAAAACGGATACACCCAATGGCCCGTCAACGTCCTTACTCTTCACCCGACCGTCGAAAGTGTGACCCAGGCCATTCAGAACGGTCCATATGGCAGATGCGTATATCACTGTGACAATAATGTGGTTGATCACCAGGTTGTCAACCTCAAAATGACAGACGGTTCCACCATCAGCCACACCATGTGCGCCTTTACTGCAACTGGAAGCAGATACGCGAAATTTATGGGCACTATGGGAGAAATTATTGCTGACATGACTGCTAATACCATTCAGATTACTCCTTTTGGTAAAGACACCGAAACCATCGATATCAACCAAATTGCGTCTGATTTCTTCGGTCATGGCGGCGGCGACAAACGCATGGTCGAAGATTTTATTGATATGCTCCTCCTCGGAAATGGCCCTTCTGGCCATACCACTACTGTGGAGCAGTCCGTTGAAAGTCATTACTGTGCTTTCGCGGCCGAAGAATCCAGATTACACAACGGCGCTGTTGTGGAGCTTGACAAATTCAGAAAATAGACAGTATCGCGTTACTGTTTATTATAAAAAGTAAAGGAGAGATGTATTATGAGAAAGAACATCAAAAAACTTGCGGCGGTTGGTTTGACTGCTGTCCTTGGCGCTGGCCTCCTCGCTGGCTGTGGCGGTGATGGTAAATCATCCGGTGGAAGCAAAGACGGAAAAGTGGAACTGGTAATGAGTGTGTGGGATTCAGATCAGCAGCCGGTTATGGAAAAAATGGCTGAAGCCTACAACAAGGAACACCCGAATGTGCATGTTACAACTCAGCTTACTACATGGTCTGAGTACTGGACAAAGCTTGAGGCATCTGCAACAGGCGGAAGCGCACCGGACATCATCACAATGAACGTTCTTCATGTGGAAGAATATGCTGACGCAGGAATTCTGCTTGATTTAACAGATGCGGAAAAGGAATCTGACCTGAAAGTAAATGAAAACTTCCCGGCTCCGCTGGTAGAAGGATACACAGTAGATGGAAAGCTTTATGGTATTCCAAAGGACTTTGATACAAACGCAGTATTCTACAACAAGGAAATCTTTGATAAAGCGGGAGTGGAATACCCGTCAGACAATATGACATTTGAAGATTTCAAAGCAAAATGTGAAGAGCTGAAAAATGCAGGGCTTCCGGAAGGAACATACCCGACGGCTGTAAACAGAAACTCTGGACAGACAACATATGATGCTTCTGTATTTGCAAACGGTGGATATTTCTTAAGCGAAGGAAATGAAAAATCAGGATGGGATGATCCGAAGACAATCGAAGCAGTTCAGTCCTGGCTTGATCTTGTATCAGAAGGACTTTCACCGACACTTGACCAGATGGCAGACACAGATCCGGATGCAATGTTCCAGGGCGGACAGCTTGCAATGTACTTATCCGGTAACTATATGATTGCTTCCTATGACAAGACATTGGAAGGCAAATACGGAATCGCTAAGAGACCGACATACAACGGAAAAGATACGGATATCATCAACGGCCTTGCGTTCTCTGTATCAGCAAACACAAAACATCCGGAAGAAGCAACTGATTTTGCATTATGGCTTGGAAGTGAAGAAGCTCAGAAGATTAACGGAGAAGCAGGCGTATGTATTTCCGCGAGAAATGACTGTCAGCAGTACTTTGTAGACGCACATGAAGGCTTAAACTGCCAGATCTTCCTTGACAATGTAGCAAACGCGGAATTACTTCCACACTGCAAGATTACTTCCCAGCTTGGACAGGTAGAAAAGAAATACCTTGAGCCTGCATGGAAAGGCGAAGTTAAACTTGAGGACGCTTGTAAGTCTGTTGCAGAGGAACAGAACAAGCTTCTTGAAGAAATGAACGCAAAATAATAGGGGCGGTATTGTATGAGCAAAGAAAAAACAAAAGCGATAAAGAAAAAAGCGTCACGCCGTCAGAAAAAGGACTGGATTGCAGCTTATATCTTCATTGCTCCGGTAACAATCGGGTTGTTAATATTTTACGTGTGGCCGTTCATCCAAAACTTCTGGTTCAGCTTTAACGACGTAAATAAGTTTAATATGGCAACTTTTTGTGGCCTGGACAACTACAAAAAGCTCTTTGAGGAACCGGATTTAATGCTAGCCTTAAAAAATACAATTTTGTATGCGGTTATCACAGTTCCGATTGGATTGTTTATATCCTTACTTCTGGCTACGCTTTTGAATTCCAAAATCAAAGGGAAAGGAATTTACAGGACAATCTATTTCCTGCCGTCTATCACAATGGCGGCAGCGGTTGCCCTTGTATGGAAATTGATCTTCAACGGAGATTACGGTATCTTAAATACGGTACTTGAATTTTTTGGAGTAGAAGGAAAAAGATGGCTCACAGATCCGAGCACAGCACTTTTCTGTGTTATGATGGTAGGTATCTGGAGTGGTGCCGGATATAATATGATTATTCTTCTGGCAGGAATGCAGGGGGTATCCAATTCTTACTATGAAGCGGCTGAGATTGATGGGGCAGGACCGGTACAGAAGTTTTTCAAGATTACGATCCCGCTTGTGTCTCCGACGATCTTTTTTCGTAACAATCACAGGGCTTATCGGAGCATTCCAGGTGTTCGATACACTCTATATGATGATAGATATTGACAAGAACCCTGCATTTAACGCTGTGAAAACTACAAACGTATTGTTCTATCAAAATGCGTTCACGTATGGATATAAAGGGTATGCGGCGGCAATTTCTATTTTCATGTTCGTAATCATTATGATTATTACCGCAATTCAGTTGTGGGGACAGAAAAAATGGGTAAATTATGATTAGGAGGGGGGAGAAAAATCGTGAAAACAACAAAAACAGAAAAAAATCTGCTGATACATATTGTGCTCATTGCTGGTATTGCGGTTACTGTATTCCCATTCCTATGGATGATATTTACATCATTTAAGACATTGCCGGAATCTATGCAGATTCCTCCGACGATTCTGCCGGAAAAAATTATCTGGGATTCCTATAAGTACGTGTTTGAGGTGCTTCCGTTTGCTCAGATTTATGTGAATACGATTATCATTACAGTATTGACGGTATTGTTCCAGGTGGCGTTCTGTACAATGGCAGCTTATGGATTTGCAAGAATTGAATTTCCATTTAAGAATGCAATCTTTATTGTATTACTCGCAATCTTAATGGTACCGGGACAGATTTTCCTGATTCCACAGTATTTGATTATTCAGAACCTGGGACTGGTAAATACGTTGCCGGGTCTGTTCCTGCCAAACTTATTCAGTGCGTTTGGTACATTCCTGCTGAGACAGTTCTTTATGTCTTTACCAAAAGAACTTGAAGAGGCGGCTTTATTAGATGGATGTAACCGTTTCCAGATTTTCGGAAAGATCATGCTCCCACTGGTAAAACCAGGTATCGTGGCGCTTGTGATCTTCACGGCAAGGTTTGCGTGGAATGACTTCATGTGGCCGTTAATTGTCAACACAGATTCTCAGAAGATGACGCTTGCTCCGGCATTGTCACTTTTGAAAGGACAGTATCTGACAAACTATCCGGTTCAAATGGCCGGAGCGGTTATGGCAGTACTCCCACTTGTAATTGTTTTTATTATTTTCCAGAAACAGTTCATCGAAGGTGTTGCTCAGTCCGGTATCAAGGGCTAAACTTGAAAATGTAGTTGTTTAAAATGAAAAGGCTGTCGAGATATGAACAGTCCTAAACAGGGGAAGGCGTGACTCAGTTCGGTCACACCTTCCCTGATAACTTTTTGTTCTAAAGGATTATAAAAAGAAAGAGACGATCCAATCGAAAAATCAGGTTTGGGGAAAGTCCGAATTTCGTAGGATTGTCTCTTTCTTGTATGTTAGTGTTTAGGAATCGGCATTATAAAACCATGCCCTAAATGCGCTATTTTATCCTTTAATACCAGACTGTGCGACACCCTCAATGAATTGCTTCTGAAAGATGAAGAACAGTACTACCAGCGGAATTACCGCCATAACCGCTCCGGCCATCTGCATCGGATACTTGGTCGTATACTGTCCCTGTAAGGTTGCAAGAGCTGGTCCAAGGATCATCTTATCTGTGGACGTATTGACAATCATTGGCCACATAAAGTCATTCCATGCAAATTTTGCCGTAAAAATTACAAGAGCCACGATACCTGGTTTTACCAGTGGGAGCATGATCTTTCCAAAAATCTGGAAACGACTGCATCCGTCTAATACGGCTGCTTCCTCTAATTCCTTCGGAAGAGACATAAAGAACTGCCTCAGAAGGAAGGTACCGAACGCGCTGAACAGGTTTGGAAGCATCAACGCCGGCAAGGTATCGAGCAATCCCAATTTCTGAACAATCAAATACTGCGGAATCAGGAAGATCTGTCCTGGCACCATCAGCACTGAAAGAATAATCAGGAAAATGATGTTTTTAAATGGAAACTCAATTCTTGCAAAAGCATAAGCTGCCATTGCACAAAAAGCAACCTGTACGGCCGTTGTTACTACTGCGGAAATAATCGTGTTCATATAAACAGTAGCGAACGGAATTGCTGTTACAATTTCTGAATATGCATCTGTTACCCATGCTGTCGGGATAATAGTCGGTGGAATCTGCAGTGCTTCTCCATTTGTCTTAAAGGATGTTAAAATCATCCAGAGGAATGGGAATACAACGATTATTGTACCTGCCAGAAGGATCAGATGCACAATCAGATGATTTAATTTTGCTTTACCTCTCATCTTATCTTTCCTCCTATCGTAATTAACCCATTTCTTCTGACCCCACATCTGAACAGCGGTCACTAACATAATGGCTGCAAAAATCAGAATGGAGATTGCCGCTGCATATCCCTTTATAACCATAATCGAATGCGGTTCGGTAGAACAACATAACAACCGTTTTGGTACTCTCGTACGCAGGATTTGTTTTTCCAATCATCATAAAGATAACATCGAATACCTGGAAACCACTGATAATTCCTGTAATCATTACAAAGAAAATCGTTGGCGTCAGCATTGGAATTGTGATCTTGAAAAATTGCTGAATCGGTCCGGCTCCATCAAGTGCCGCCGCTTCATAATATGTATTGGAAATGCCCTGCATACCCGCCAAAAGGATAATCATATCATAGCCGACCTTCATCCATAGTCCGACTAACATAATGCAGAACAGCGCTGTATGCGGATCCGTCAGCCATCCATGACCTTCGCCGCCAACTGCGCGAATTCCACTGTTAAGAATACCCATCTGCTCATTGTATATCCATTTCCATACCATCGCTACGGCTGCCGCCATCGTTACAGAAGGCAGGAAATATAATGTTCGATAAATGGATTTCCCTTTGATCTTCGCATTCAAAAGCGAAGCGATCAAAATGGAAAGAAATAATCCAACTGGGACGGTAAATACAACATATTTCAAAGGTTGTTCCGAGCGATGCCCAGACTTCTTTATCGCTTACCAATTGTTTATAATTTTCAATTCCGTTAAACGTCGCTACATTAAACTTGTTTACATCGTTAAAGCTAAACCATACGTTCTGGATAAATGGCCAGATATAGAACACCAGAAGGCCGAGGGTAACCGGCGCAATAAATATATACGCCGCAATCCAATCCTTCTTCTTCCACGAAAGGCCCTTTTTTAGAGCCTTTCGTTACTGCTTTCTTTTCAGACATTTTTATTATCACCTACACTTATTCTGCGAGTAATGCATCAGCTTCTTGTTTTAACTGTGTGCATGCCTCTTTCAGGGTCATCGTTCCATCATAAGCCTGTTTGATATACTGTGCCTCTAAATCATACAGTTCGGCTGCTTTGTTGCAAACCGGAAGTGGATAAGCTTCATCTGCATGATTCGTATAAGCTGCCAGATTGTATTTGTCGTTTGCTTCTGCGAAGCAGTGCTGAGCATCTGTTCTGGCGGAAATAACCACACCTGTTTTGCCCTGGATTTCCTGAGCTTCAGAGCTTCCAAGCCAAATCGCAAAATCTGTAGCTGCGTCTTTGTTCTTAGAACCTTCAAATACACAATATGCAAGACCATTGATAACATTATCTTCTTTGCCATTGAATGTCGGGATCTCTACACAGTCAATCTTATCTTTGATTGTATCATTGGCTGCATATTCCGGGACCATATAGGAACCAGCGAAATTCATCGCAATCTGCTCGCCTTCAAACATTGCATCCGGAGTTGTTTCAGCAAGTGCGGAGGAACTTGGAGATAATCCTGCGTTGATCATATCGATCCAGCACTGGATACCTGCCATTGTCTTTTCATCTGTGTATCCGGTCTCTGTTGCGTCTTCATTTAAGATCCATCCGTCATTTGCATATACAGTCTGATAGTACCATGTCTGGAAGTCAACCGGGCAGGCGAACGGATATACACCATCCGGCAGTTTGTCTTTCAGTTCAGTTGCCAGAGCAACCAGATCATCGTAGGACATATCGTCTGTCGGGTAAGCAACATCAGCTTCGTCGAACATTTCCTTGTTGTACCATAATGCGTTTGTATCGAAATCTTTCGGTACACCATAGTTCTTGCCATCACGTACATAGTTGTTAAGTAAAGTTTCGGAATAACTGTCCGGAATATCGGAATCCGCTACTGCGTCTGTCAGATCCGCAAGGATACCGCCCTCTACATATGCATCAAGGTGAAGTACATTTACCCAGAATACGTCAGGAGCCTTTCCTCCAGTTGCAGAAGTTTCCAGTTTTGTAAAGTAATCTTTGTATGGCGTCAACTGGATTTTGATAGTTACATCATCATGCTCTTTTTCATAAGCTTCTACCATCTGCTCCATAGCAGGTCTCTGGTTTTCATCCCAGATACCAAAGGTGATTTCTGTCTTTCCACCGGATGATTTACCATCACCGCCACAGCCAGCGAGGAGGCCAGCGCCAAGGACAGCAGTCAAACCAACCGCCGCAAGTTTTTTGATGTTCTTTCTCATAATACATCTCTCCTTTACTTTTTATAATAAACAGTAACGCGATACTGTCTATTTTCTGAATTTGTCAAGCTCCACAACAGCGCCGTTGTGTAATCTGGATTCTTCGGCCGCGAAAGCACAGTAATGACTTTCAACGGACTGCTCCACAGTAGTGGTATGGCCAGAAGGGCCATTTCCGAGGAGGAGCATATCAATAAAATCTTCGACCATGCGTTTGTCGCCGCCGCCATGACCGAAGAAATCAGACGCAATTTGGTTGATATCGATGGTTTCGGTGTCTTTACCAAAAGGAGTAATCTGAATGGTATTAGCAGTCATGTCAGCAATAATTTCTCCCATAGTGCCCATAAATTTCGCGTATCTGCTTCCAGTTGCAGTAAAGGCGCACATGGTGTGGCTGATGGTGGAACCGTCTGTCATTTTGAGGTTGACAACCTGGTGATCAACCACATTATTGTCACAGTGATATACGCATCTGCCATATGGACCGTTCTGAATGGCCTGGGTCACACTTTCGACGGTCGGGTGAAGAGTAAGGACGTTGACGGGCCATTGGGTGTATCCGTTTTCAACGCCGATCTTAGGATCTTTGAGGTAGATTTTTTCAGCGTCAAACGGACAATGATCTTTGGCTTTGCAGCCGTCCAAGCAACGAAGAGCGGCGCCCTCCGGAGCACATTGAGGTTTAAACAAATAGGTGTCGCCAAAAGAAGACACGGATTCACAGGTTTTACCGGTGAGCCAGAGAAGTAAATCCATATCATGGCAGCATTTTTGAAGGATCATGGGACTGGTAGTGTTGGAATTCCTCCAGTTGCCCCGGACAAAGCTGTGCGCCTGATGCCAGTACCCTACGTTAAAGAAAGTAGGTTGTGGAGAAAAAAGTAATGTCTGGACAGGCAATTTTATAACCGGGGGATGCTTTAGCATCGCCCCGGAAAAAAATTGGAGGATTCGAGAAATTAGAACATTTGTTCTTTTGGTGGAAAATCTATTAAGGATAATAAAATTAAGAAAACAAAGGTATTAGACAGTGGAAAAATGGTGTTTTATAATAAGGATGTAAAAAATAATGGGTTTAAAGTATGGTAGGAGGTAATCAATATGGCAGTAAAGCAAACAGCGGGACGCAGAGATCTTGGAGAATTCGCACCGAAATTTGCAGAATTGAATGATGATGTGCTTTTTGGTGAAGTGTGGAGCAGAGAAGAAAAAGCTGTCGCTACGGGATCGTTCTCTTGTGACAGTGGTGGCATTAATGGCTCAGGGGCTTACGGATTCTTCTTTTCAATATCATCTGATAACAGCAAAGCAGAACGGCGTCACCCGGTCAGAGATTGCCGAGATTCTTACTCATGCGGCATTTTATGCGGGATGGCCGAAAGCATGGGCGGCGTTTCGAATTGCGAAAGAAGTATGGAAAGAAGAAGAGGATGAAAAGGGTGGGGGTCTGTTCGGACTTGGTGAGCCGAATGTGGCCTTTGCACAGTATTTTGTAGGCAAAAGCTATTTGAAGATGCTGACTACAGAAGGCGTTCCGGTAGCTAACGTGACATTTGAGCCGGGATGCCGAAATAATTGGCATATTCACAGAGCGGACAGAGGAGGAGGTCAGATTCTTCTTTGCACGTCCGGACGGGGATGGTACCAGGAATGGGGAGGGAGGCCCGGGAACTGCATCCGGGCGACGTGGTAACGATTCCGGCTGGTGTTAAGCACTGGCATGGAGCGGCAAAGGACAGTTGGTTTACCCATCTGGCAATAGAAGTTCCAGGAGAAAAGACCTCTAATGAATGGCTCGAAACGGTGACAGACGAACAGTATCAGATTCTGAAATAAGGCTAAAAAGGAATGATCCGGGCAGGCAGAGCAAAAACTCCGGTCTGCCCATTTTTCTAAAAAAATTGTTAAATCCACTGGTTTTTCACGGATATTTCATAGAAAAATTGCATTTTTATGTGCTTTCTGATATGATAAACTCCGTATGAGCGGTTGGGCCCTCCGGTGCAATCGCATAAAATCAGTGAAAATATAAACGAATGGATCAACATGGTTTCCGAAGAGGGAGAACTTCGGAGAAACATAGTGCAGGAGGTTTCGTGTAATGAATGAAAATCTGTCGGGGCTGTCGGCCCGGGAAGTAGAGGAGCGCAGGGCCCGTGGCGAAGGCGGTACGGGCGCCGCAAAGATTACGAAGACGAAGCCGCAGATTGTGCGGGAGAATCTTTGTACGCTGTTTAACTTTCTGAACTTTTTGATTGCAGTACTGCTGTTTCTGGTTGGGGCATACTCCAATATGCTCTTTATCGCCATTATCATTTTAAATATTGTGATCGGGATAGCGCAGGAGTTTAAGGCGAAGAAACTGGTGGACGAGCTGTCGATTCTGAACCGCCCAACGGTACGTGTACGAAGAGACGGCCGCGAAATGACCGTGGAGATGGAAGAGATTGTAAAGGATGATCTTGTAGTATTGGCAAGCGGGAATCAGATCTGTAATGATGCTGTTGTTGTGAATGGGATGCTGGAGGTCAATGAGTCTTTGTTGACCGGGGAGAGCGACGCGATTATTAAAGAGCAGGGAGCAGAGCTTTTTTCAGGAAGTTCAGTCATATCCGGAAAGGCATATGCCAAAGTAATCCATGTCGGAAACGAGAATTATGCGACCAAACTGGCAAATGAAGTGAAGCAGGAGAAACAGATTCATTCTGAACTGCTTGGATCCATGCGTAAGGTGACGAAGTTTACAAGTTTCCTTATCATTCCTCTTGGGATTATTTTGTTTCTGGAAGCATATTTCCTGCGGCAATCCCCGCTCGATGAATCCGTGATCTCCTCTTCAGCAGCTCTCCTTGGTATGCTGCCGAAAGGGCTGGTACTTCTGATTTCCGTTTCTCTTGCGGCAGGAGTGATCCGGCTTGCAAGGATGAAAATTCTTGTGCAGAATATTTATTCTCTTGAGACGCTGGCTCACGTGGATACGATTTGTCTTGATAAGACAGGAACGATTACAGATGGAAAGCTGAGAGTACATACCGTTTTACCGCTTTCTGATCTCACGGACGGGGAGGCGCTGGTGAAATCCTACATGGCAGCCAGTGACGACAATAATGCGACGTTCCAGGCGTTGAAGGTGAAGTTTGAGCCGGAGCCGAAGTATCGTCCGGAGCATAAAATTTCTTTCTCCTCTAAGAGAAAATGGGGATGTATCAGCTTTGAGGGCGCCGGAAGTATTTTCGTGGGGGCGCCGGAAAGATTGATGGATAAGCTTCCGGATCATCTGGAACAGGAACTGGAAAAGGGCCGCAGAGTGATTATTATTGGTTATTACGGACAGACATGGGAAGATGATGAGAAACTTCCGGAGGGTATTCGTCCGGTTTACAGTGTCGTGCTGGAAGATACGATTCGGAAAAATGCGGAAGAGACGCTTGGCTTTTTCCGGCGCGAGGGGGTAGACGTGAAAGTGATTTCCGGAGACCATGTAAAGACTGTGGCGATGATTGCAAAGCGTGCTGGCCTGAAACGATGGCAGGATGCTCTGGATATGTCTACGCTTGGGGAATCTCCTGACTACGATGCCCTTTGTCAGGATTATGCGGTGTTTGCCAGAGTGACTCGAAACAGAAACAAGAGCTTGTAAAGGCTTTGCAAAGGCAGGGACACCAGGTAGCCATGACAGGAGACGGGGTCAACGACCTGCTGGCTCTCAGAGAGGCGGACTGTTCGATTGCGGTTGCGGACGGAAGTGACGCAAGCCGTCAAATTGCCCAGGTGGTGCTTCTGGATTCCGATTTCACCAATTTGCCGCATGTTGTGATGGAGGGCAGAAAGGTAATCAACAACGTGACAAGAACGGCTCAGGTCTTCTTTATCAAGACAATTTATTCGGTGCTTGTATCGTTCTTCTGCCTGTTCTCTAATCAGCCATTCCCGTTTATTCCGATTCAGGTGACATTGATTGATGCCTGCATTGAAGCATATCCGTCTTTCGTATCGATTGTGGAATCGGATATCCGGCGTATTCGGGGAAGATTTCTGCCGACAGCACTTTCCCATGCGGCTCCGTTTGGTATTACGGTTGCCGTTATGATCTCGGTGTTTTCGTTGCTAGCACCGTTTGGCGTGGAGCAGAGGCAGACAACGATGTATATGCTTTTGATTCTTATTTCTATGGGAGCTGTCATTAAGAGTTGTATTCCGCTCACTTGGCTTCGCGCATTTGTGTGTGTGACTATGGTGGGAGGCACTTTCTTTGCGCTGGCGATTTTGCCATCGCTGTTTGAGATCACGGATTACGATTCCGATGGCAACCGCGGTTCTGATTGGTGCGGCAGCTTGTCTTGTGGCGATTTTGATTCTGGAACAGGTGCGAAAGACGATGGTAAAAATAAAAGTGGCATGTGTGTAAATTTGAAAGGGGAGAAAAAGGAAAAGACAGATGGAAATTATAAAAGCAGTCTTATTTGGAATTGTGGAGGGAATCACGGAATGGCTTCCGATCAGCAGTACCGGACATATGATCCTTCTGGATGAGTTTATACAATTAAAGGGGAACGAGGAGTTTATCAATGTATTTTTGGTGGTGATCCAGCTTGGAGCGATTTTTGTGGTTGTTCTTCAGTTTTGGAATCAGTTATTCCCGTTTCAGTGGAAAGATAAAAGAAAACCCTTTGTTGAGATGGATAAGATGATGCTCTGGGGAAAGATTCTGCTTGCTTGTATTCAGGCGACGATCATTGGAATCCTTTTTGACAGTGTATTCGAAGAACTGTTCTACCATGCCGTTCCGGTTGCGGTTGCGCTGATTGTGTTTGGTATTGCTTTTATTATCATCGAAAGGTGGAATAAAGGCAGAAAGCCGAAGATTCGTACGGTCGATGATTTGACGGTTTCAGCAGTGCTGATCATTGGTGTGTTCCAGCTTCTGGCGGCGGTCTTCCCGGGGACGTCCCGTTCCGGGGCAACGATCGTAGGAGCCCTCCTGATTGGGGTTTCCAGAAAAGCGGCGTCAGAGTTTACCTTTTTCCTGGCTGTCCCGGTAATGCTTGGGGCAAGTCTTCTGAAAGTTCTGAAATATGGATTTGCGTTTAGTGGATCAGAGCTTTTAGTACTTGGAGTTGGTATGGTGACGGCTTTTTTCGTCTCCATCGTAGTGATCCGTTTCCTGATGGATTATATTAAGAAGCATGACTTTCAGGCATTTGGATGGTACCGTATTGCACTCGGGATTGTTGTGTTGATTGGCAGTATGGTAGGGCTTGTGCAGGTTTAATCGATGAAAATGAAAGAAAGAATGAGGAAGAGAACCGATCGGTTTACTCTTCCTCATTTTTTGTACTGGCGACCGCATATAATCCAGGAATGTGCCTTTTGGCGCTTCCAATGATTAGAATGGTGCTTGACTTATAAATCTTACAAGTGTAATATTAAATCATCAAAACGTTTAAAAAGACAAAAGGGGAGAACAAAGTGAACTGGAAAAGATGGATGATAGCAGGACTTCTCATTATAGTTGTGGGAAGTGGCTGTGGGTATGGAGCAGAGAGAAGAACAGATCAGAAAACCGAGGAGATCAAAGAACCGGAATCTGAAGAGAATCGGAAAGAGGACTCCCTGCGGCTGGCTGAGAGACTAAAGGATCTTTATGAACAGGAAAAGGATACGGAAACGATTCAGGAAACTATCATCCGGGCGATTGGAGAGCAGGGATATGCGGCCGTGGATACGGATAATCAGATCAATATGGTGAATTATAGCCAGATGGAAACTTTCTGTCAACAAGCAGAAGAGGGGAAAAGGCAAAGGCAACTCTGTTCTGTGTGACAAAGGAGGGGGGATGGATCCGTTATGATCTGGAAGCAGAGCAAGGAGGCTTAAAGGCAGCGGTGAGCTCTCTTCAATGGGGGGAAAAGCCGAAAATCAATTATTACAACGAGTTTGAAACAAACTCCTGGGAATATACTCAGAAAGGCTATCTCTTTCTGGAAGAGGCCCGACCTGCAGGGTACGACGGGCCGCCCGGACAAAAAGCTTTTCGAGTGAAACCACTGGATTCTGTGTGCAGGAAAGCCTGCCGCGTCTATGTGACACAGATAGGATATGACCGTAACAATCTATTGATTACGGATTGGAATGAAAAGGAACCGGAAAAGTTGGATTTTTACGATCTGTATGAACGGCTTTTTATGTGAAATTCGGTGAGCCGGTTCCATATGAGGCTTCCTGGGGGGCGGAGTATCAGGTACCGGAACAGGAAGTAGAAGAAGTACTGCAAAATTATTTTTCGTTTCATACAGCCACCATCCGGGAAAATATGATGTATCAACCAGAAAGCGGAACATTTCTGTATCGTCCGAGAGGACTTAAGGATGGGGGAAGTCCTTACGGCCCATACCCGGAGGTTACCGGCTATGAAAAGCTGGATGATGGTACAATCCGTCTCACAGTGGAGGCGGTATGGACATGGAAGATGCTGGACTGTGCGGTAAAAAGCGAGCTGATTGTAAGACCTGGGCAGGAGGGAAGTTTTGATTATGTCTCCTGCCGGGTCCTGTCCTGGGACGAGCGAGTGACAAATTCATGGTATAAACCAAGATTTACAAAGGAAGAGTGGGAAGCATACTATGGAAAGAAATAGACATTGGAGACGCAACGTGGGGCTGCTGATTTTGCTCCTGATTGTCATTATTCTTGGAAGCCGGATTCTGGACCGGGAGGAATCACGTCCTGAGGATACGTCCAGGGAGAAGAAAAGACATGGGAAAAGCAAAAGCTGCAGGGATACGATCTTCCGGTTGGTAAAAGAGAGAGGGAAGAGGCGGAAGCAGCTTGTAAAAAGCAATGAATCTTACGGGGGCATGTTACCGTAAAGCAGAGAAAGGAGACGCGTCCAATGGGGTGCTCTCTGATGCAGATCTTATCAAAATGAAAGAAATCTTGAAAAGAGTGGGCTGACTGTGAGTGGCGCAGATGCATATTCTACAATGGAACATTGGAAAAAAATGGATCGATTTCTTTTTAAACTGCCAGGATCAAAAAGCAGGGGAGATTGTTATGTATCAGATAAAAGCGGGCGGTGGATTAAACCGGATGAAATTTGTATTTGACGGGAAACAAATGGAGATTCTGGAGACGATCGCAGAATGGAGTCAGGAGGGAAAACCTGTAGTTACGGAAACGATCCGTACCCGCATCAAAAAATGGAATTATACTGAAAAGGCTGGTTTTCTTATGAGTTATGTGCGCCTGAACCACCGGAAGTAAGTGAGGTGGTCGATGCGGGGACCATGATTCGGATCCGGCCCATGGACAAGAAGTGTAAAGAGTTATCTATCGCGTGTGTTGAGAAACTTGGATATCAGGGGAACAATCTTTTGTGTTCCCGCTGGGATTTATCAGATTTGTCAAAACTGGATTATAATGGAGTGTTTGAGTCGTTCTATGAGATGAAATACGGGAAGAAAATCGATTATGACCGCTATGCGGATGGGATTCCGGAGGAAGAGTTTGAAACTCTGATTATGGATTACATTCCGGTAACTAAAGAGGAGCTTCGTACATTTGCAGAATACGACAGGGAAAGCCGGACCTACTTATGGGTACGTCTTGGAACCGGCAACTACGTCCCGACAACCTTCGGTACTTCTTTGCCGGAGGTCGTAGATGTGAAAGAAAATGCTGACGGCACCACAGCACTGACTATTGAGGCGGTATGTCTGGGGAGTGGAAATGACTGTGCTCTGCATCATACGCTGAAGGTACGATTCCGACAGAATGGAACATTCCAATATCTGGGAAATGAGATTTCGGATGAGGAACTGGGGAGGATTCCTCCTTATCAGTACCGATTAGGAACACAGTGGAAAGAAGCGGACAACGGGCAGTGAACCCGTAAGGTCCGCTTTTTCCACTGATTAGAGGGATGGATCCGTATAGATTCCACGATCCGATAAAATAGCAAGAGTCCGGGAGGCAGCCTCGCTGCCACAGGCTCCCTCCCCGGTCAGATTCATCGCAAAAAATACTGTATGTCCCGAAGATTCAACAAACCCGATAAACCAGCCATTTCTGTTTTCTCCATTGACCTGGCCGGTTCCGGTTTTTCCGTAAAGGGAACCGTCAGATGAGGAGGCAAGGCAGATGGCGTTTTTTACTGCTTTCACGTATTCCGGGTGCAGATTCCATTCATTGTGATAGAACCCGGTCAGTAGCTCTACCTGTTCTAACGGGGAAATCAAAAGGGAGGATTCCATCCAGTAAGAGTTAAGATTACCCTGCAAGGCTTCATTCCCGTATTCGATCCGCTGCAGCCAGGAACGAAGGGTGGATTTGCCCATTTGCTGGTCCAGCGCCTGGAGGTACCAGTTGACAGAGCAGGTCAAAGCACTTGATAGTGTTTGATCCCGGTTCCATTCGTCAAAAGGATATCTGGTACCGGACCAGGAAAGGGCCGAGTGCTCCGGAGTAATCAGACCTTCTTCTAGGGCAAATAAGGCGTCATAAATCTTGTAGGTAGAATCCGGGGAGACCCCTTGTGCGGGCCAGAGTTTCATTGTATACGGTCCAGCCGTCCGCCTCCGAATCATAGAGGACGAAACTTCCATCATATCCGGTAAAATAAGCCGAAAGTCCTCCATCAGAATCAGAGTGTTTGCCAGGGCTTATACTGGAATCCCAACCGGAAGATGGGGTGGCAGAAGTACTTTTTCTGCCGGTGTCTATCGCGTTTGGAGACAGAGAAGCGGACGCAAAGGAGAGGAGAGGGACACATGCCATAAAAAAACGGGAACAATCAGAAAGCAGATGCATACAGATCGAAGCCGTATGGAAAAGCTGGGCTTTCGATAAGAGGCAATATGCTGGATGCGGGTTCGGATCTGCGGTCCTTTCTGTCCCAGTCCGGCGGCAAAAAGGCAGGGAGGAGCCTTGAGCAAACCGGAGAAGTGTCAGTCCATAGTCTTCATAAGCTGTTTCTTCCAGAACAGACAGAACACGGGCATCGCACGCAAGTTCACGGTCTGTTCTCATGGCCCGCAAAGATACCCATACAAGCGGATGAAACCAGTATAGAGTTCCGGCCAGGTTCATCAGATAACCGGTGATCGCATCGAGATGACGGTAATGGGTGAGCTCATGGAGCAGAATGTACCGTAAATCTTCTTCATGATAATCGGAGAGCAGTCGAATCGGAAGATAAATCCGAGGTCGGAGAACGCCTGTCATCACAGGCGACCGTAAAAAGGCAGTACTGTACACGGCCACTGGTCTTTGAATATGCAGGGTGTCCAGGCAGGACTTGAAAAGTTCTCTGGCTTTTGGATGCTGGAGAGGAAGAGCCGAATAATGGAGAGTACGCAGTTTTAGTGCTGACCGGATCCCGGAAAGGAGGGCGAGTATGGCTCCGGTAGTCCAAATGATAAAAAGGAACTTCCAAAGAAACGCTGGTGTGCTTTTGCTAACAGACTCGGTAAAATCTTTCATCCAGACAGAGGCAGAGACCACTGTAGTATCAGCCTTGGTTTTCTGCAATCCGGAAATGGAAGATGAGATTTCCGGAGAAATGCGGGTCGGGTCTGCCAGGATGGGAAAAGAAGACTGCGGAAGAAAAGGAACCGCCAAAAGAATGAGCAGGAGGAGCCAAAGGCGGTACTGCAAATGTGCGCCCAACAATCTGCCCAAAAGCCTGCGGATGCCGAAGAATATACCAATGATTCCGCACAGCAAAAGGCTGCACAGCAGAAACCGACTCATAAATCCATTGATAAATTCTGTCATATTCAGTGTTCTCCTTTCTTTTGAGATAACAGCAAGCGAAGCTCTTCCAGTTCTTGATCGGAGAGTCGCTCTTCCTCAAGAAAGGATGAAACCATAGCCGTCAGATCACCGTGGTAAAAACGCTTTAAAAAGGAAGAACTTTCCTGTTCAATATATTCTTTTCTCCGACCAGAGGGTGTAGACAAAGATCCGCCCCTGCTTCTCATAGGAGAGGGCTCCCTTTGTGACAAGACGTTTGATTAAAGTGTGAATCGTTTTGGGACTCCATGTGGTCGCTAGCCTAAGCCGTTCTGTGATTTCATTGGTATTGATCGGCGCATACTTCCATACGATCTTCATTACCTCGAATTCTGCCTCCGAAATCTGTGGCAGATGATTCATAATCAATTCCTCCTTTTTTCTTACACTTGTAATACCCAGTATAGAAAATCTGCCTGTAGTTTGTCAAGAACAGGTCCGGACAAGATTCGGGGAAAACTCCGCTCATCAGGCAGACGTTACAAAGTGTCGTCCAGAGCCAAGGATTCCTTCAGAATGGCAATAAACTTTTCTACCGGTTTGGAAAAGACCTGGTATTTTTTCCAGATGACAAACATTTCCGTTTCCAGTGGAGGATTCAGGGGCCGGAAACAAAGGGAACTGTCTCCTGAAGTATGAATGAGTTTGTCAAAAGCAAGTGCGTATCCTAACCCCTCGTCCACGAGCCGGGAAGCATTGTAAATCAAATTGTAGGACGCTGTAATGTGAAGCTTTGCAGGATCTCTTTTCAGCCACTGCAGCACCTGTCCTCCGGCAGACTCCTGCTGGGACACAATCAGCGGCAGATCCCATAGATCTTCCCGGCGGATCGACGTTTTTTCTGCGAGAGGATCGTCTTTTCGCATGAGGACGCCCCAGGTATCTGTCGCCGGAAGTTTCAAAGTGTGGTAGGAAGTCATATCCACCGTACCGAATATGATTCCAAAATCAATCAGCCCACGGTCCAGGGACTCTTTGACATAGACGGCATTTCCGCTGGAAATGTGAAACTGGATGCCTGGATAGCGGAGCTGCATCTGCTTTGCCGCCCGTGCGACCAGACGGATACTGTCTGTCTCTCCGGCACCGATGTAGATATCTCCCATAAGCATATCGTCCGATGCGGCAATCTCTGTCTCCGTCTTGTGAACAAGTTCCAGAATCTCTTCCGCACGTTTCCGAAGAATCATACCCTCCTCGGTGAGTGTGATCCGACGGGGACCCTTGCCACCTCGGATGAAAAGCTGTTTGCCGAGCTCTTCCTCCAGTTTTTGATCTGCGTTGATAAGGTAGGCTGCGAAAGATGCAGCGACTTTGCCGCCAGGACAATACTTTGTACCCTGGCAACGGCAAGAAAATACTGAAGTACGCTAAGTTCCATCATTACCTCCTATATAAGAATGCTGAATCATATGTTTGATCATTACTATACCCCCAAGGCTAAATAGGTTTCAACTATATAAGTGAATAAAATATAAGTATTTGCGATTTTGATTCTGGTTTTCTATACTAGAATAAAAGGAATAGATAGAAGCAGGAATGAAAGTTCTACTGCCCGGATTACTGATCGATGAGATGAAAAAAAGAGGGGGATTAAGATGAAAGAAGAAGAGACGATAGTACTGGAAACGTTTTTGGAGCATGTAAACAAGGGGAGGCCGGTGCGGGCAGATTCCCCGATGCAACAGTATATGACAAAGATGGCGTTTGAGGCGATGAAGATCACATTTGAATTAAATTCGTCCTTTCATACACCGGAGGAAATCCGGAAACTGTTTTTCCAACTGACTGGACAACCGGAGGAGGAGACTTTCCGCATGTTTCCTCCGTTTACTACAGACTGCGGCAAAAACATCCGTGTCGGTAAAAACGTGTTTATCAATTCCGGTTGCCGCTTTCAGGATCAGGGGGCATTACTCTGGGAGATGAGACGTTGGTAGGACATAATGTTGTGTTTGCTACGCTGAATCACGGAGTTGCACCGGAAGATCGGGGACGACTTATCCAAAACCGATCCGTACAGGCAAAAAGGTGTGGATTGGAGCCAATGCGACGATTCTGCCGGGAGTGACGATCGGAGATCATGCCATTGTGGCAGCAGGCGCAGTCGTGACAAAAGACGTTCCTGCGAATGTGATCGTAGGAGGCGTGCCGGCAAAAGTGATTGGCATTGTTGGAGGAGGAGATAAAAAATGATGCAGAAAAAGAAAATCAATCAGAGCTATTTAGAAGGAGAACGTCCACTTTTTCAAGGAAAACATCTGGAGATCCATGATACTATTTTTGCAAAAAGGGGAGTCACCGCTTAAGGAAAGCCAGGATATTTCACTTTATACCACCATATTTCAGTGGAAATATCCGCTTTGGTACAGCAGGCAGATTTATGCGGAGGACTGTACCTGGTTCGAAATGGCGAGGGCAGGTGTTTGGTATACCCAGGATATTACGGTCAAGCGGGCGCTCATTGAAGCTCCGAAAAACTTCCGCCGCTGTAGGGGCGTAGTGTTGATGATGTGAATTTTCCAAATGGGTTCGAAACACTCTGGAGCTGTAGTGACGTGCAGATGGATCATGTCAAGGCAAAGGGTGACTATTTTGCCATGAACAGCCAGAATATGGTGATCCGTGATTTTCAGCTTGTGGGCAATTATTCCTTTGACGGAGTGAAAAACGTAGAGATCCATAATGCGAAAATGCTTTCCAAAGACGCGTTTTGGAACAGTGAAAATGTGACGGTCTACGATTCTTTTATTTCCGGGGAATATCTTGGATGGAATTCAAAGAATCTGACACTTGTGAATTGCACGATTGAGAGTCTTCAGGGGATGTGCTACATTGATAATCTGGTAATGAAAAACTGCCGTCTCTTAAATACGACATTAGCGTTTGAGTATGCGTCGGTGGATGCGGACATTCAAGGAAAGATCGACAGTGTGTTCAATCCGTCGGGCGGAACGATTCGGGCGGATGCAATCGGAGAGCTGATCCTGGAAAAAAGACAAGGTGGACCCTGGAAAGACGAAGATCTGGTGCTCTGATATCCGGGTGACGAGTGAGAAATTCTGTGCATAGAGACAAGGGGGGACATCATGGATTATCAGTTTGACAAACCAATCAGCAGACGGGGGACTCTGTCCATGAAATGGGAGGTGGGAGAGTCGGAACTACCGATGTGGGTTGCGGATATGGATTTTGAGACGGCCCCGGAGATCCACGAAGCCATTCGGAAACGGGCAGAACACGGGGTATTCGGCTACACAATCATTCCTGAAGAATGGTACGACTCTATCCGGGAATGGTGGAAGAAGCGCCACCACTTTCATCTGAAAAAAGAATGGCTGATCTTCTGTACCGGAGTGGTTCCAGCCATCTCTACAGCGGTGCGGAAACTCACGTCGGTGGCGGAAAAGATTGTCCTTTTGACGCCGGTCTATAATATTTTTTCAACTCTATTGTCAACAACGGACGAAACGTGGTGGAATGTCCGCTTACTTATGATGGTGAGAGTTACGGGGTGGACTTTGAAAAACTGGAAAGGGTGCTTGCAGACCCTCAGACTACCATGCTGATCTTCTGTAATCCGCACAATCCGGTGGGAAAAATATGGGAAAAGGAAACGATGGAGCGGATCGGGGCGCTCTGTTGGAAACATCATGTGGTAGTCATTTCCGATGAGATTCACTGTGAACTGACGGATCCGGGGAAAGAATACATTCCCTTTGCCTCGGTATCGGAGGAGTGCAAAAGAACAGTATCACCTGCATTGCCCCGACCAAGGCGTTCAACCTGGCGGGGATCCAGACGGCGGCCGTCATGGTGCCTGATCCTTACTTGCGGCATCAGATGGGGCGGGCGCTCAATACCGATGAGGTGGCAGAACCGAATGTTTTTGCCATGACTGCGGCGATCGCGGCCTACCGAGAGGGAGGACCATGGCTGGATGGGCTCCGGGCATATCTGTATGAGAATAAGCAGACGGCAAAAGCATTTCTGGAACAGGAACTTCCTGAAATTCATCTGGTGGAGTCCGAGGCCACGTATCTTCTCTGGCTGGATTGTAGGGAGCTTGTGGAGGATACGGAGGAATTGGAACAAGTTCTCCGCAAGGAGACAGGGCTTTATCTCTCCAACGGAGGTCAGTACGGGGAGAGCGGCAAATCCTTTTTGCGGATGAATATTGCCTGCGCCCATACGGTTCTGGAAGATGGACTGGAAAGACTGAAAACAGGGGTGCAAGCCTGGAAGGATTGCAGAGCAGACGGACGGAATCCAGAACCTTACTTGGGGATGTGATATATTTTATAGATCACTTATACAGAAGCACAATCTTTTTATCATATTGTACAGAAAAGCGCTCATGGATGGCGCTTTTTTCTATGCTCTGGTAAAATAATTGTATCAAACTATTCTAGGCATCATCCGTAATCCCAGAGATTATGGAAAAGGAGGTTTTCAATGAGCGAAGAAAAGCAGACAGTCTGCGGAGCCATCAGCAAAGTGACGTCCGCACAAAGAGACGCCGAAAGGCACCATATCGTGCAGGTGTCTTTTCAGGAAGGGATCCGGGGACGATCACCTTTTTGGAAGAGAAGATTTTCCGCTATGACGTCAGCAGAGAAGGCAGCGTCTCAGAGTACGCTGCACCAAGAGATGAGGCGCATACGGCGAAGATCCAGCAGCGCCCGGACAGTTCGGACGCATATATGAAGCCGGAGTCAGAAGTTACAGAGGATCCGGTATCGGTATGCATCCGGTGCAAAGAGACATGTATTGTCTTTGAAAAAGAGACAGGCAGGATGACGATCTATGTGGGAAAGCGAAAGATTCTTGAAGAGGCCAAGCCACTGGAGTTTACGGGGGATGAGACGATCCAGACACTGGCGCGTCACGAGAAAGAGCAGTTCTACGGAGGCGGTACACAGAACGGCCGTTTCGTACATACTGGGAAAAAAATTCAGATTGTCAATGAGAGCGCCTGGATGGACGGAGGAGTAGCGTCCCAAATCCATTCTACTATACGACAGCAGGATACGGGGTTTTGAGAAATACATTCTCTGATGGAACGTATGACTTTGGTGAGACGGACGAAGGGCTTGTCCTTGCGTCTCACAAAAGAGCACCATTTCAGCGCATACTATTTCCTGACAGAAAAGGAAAACGGGCGTGAGTCGGCAAGGGCGTTATTGCGTGCGTATTACCATGTGACAGGAAATCCAATGCTGCTTCCGGAATACGGATTTTACGAGGGACACTTAAATTGCTATAACCGTGACGCCTGGTCCGATGAATCCGGGGACAAAGCCTGGACGGTCAAGGGAACGGACTCCCATCTCATGGAGGGAAAGACCCGTTATGAGAGCGGAATGGCGACCGGATATCGCCTGTCCGAGGGACAACATTCCGAATCGCTGAATGGGGAGGGACCGGTAGTTGGGGCAGAACATTATCCGGCAAACGTGGACACCCCGTATGAATATTCCGCAAGAGCGGTACTGGATGAGTATCTCCGGTACGATATGCCGCTTGGCTATTTCCTGCCAAATGACGGATATGGCGGAGGATATGGACAGAACGGGTACTATGTGCAGGGCGGCGTCAATGAGGACGGATCCAGTTCCGAAGAACGGATTGCGGCGGTGGACGCCAATGTAGAAAATCTGGCACGGTTTACTGAGTACGCCAACAGCAAAGGAGTGGCGTCCGGTCTCTGGACAGAAAGTAATTTAAGCCCGGATTCTGATGAGAAGACTTACTGGCATCTGCTCCGGGATTTTCGCAAGGAAGTAACAAAGGGCGGAGCGACGACACTGAAAACGGACGTAGCGTGGGTCGGTCCGGGGTATTCGTTCCAGTTAAACGGCGTCAAGACAGCATATGATATTGTAACGACTTCAGAGAATTTCCGCCCGAATATTATTTCTTTGGACGGTTGGGCAGGTTCCCAACGGTTCAACAGTGTGTGGAGCGGGGATCAGACCGGGGGTAACTGGGAGTATATCCGGTTCCACATTCCGACCTATATCGGAAGTTCTCTGAGTGGGAATCCAAATATCGGAAGTGATATGGACGGAATTTTTCGGCGGAAAGGCGCTGATTGCGGCGAGAGATTACCAGTGGAAATCCTTTACTCCGCAGATGCTTAATATGGATGGATGGGGCACATACATGAAAGCGCCATTTACCTTTGGAGATCCGTATACCGGGATCAACCGGATGTACATGAAGATGAAATCAAGATTGATGCCATATATTTATACATGTGCGGCAGCGGCAGCCAACCTGGATACCGGAAATGGCGATACTGGTCTTCCGATGGTAAGGGCCATGTTTTTGGAGTATCCGGAGGACGACTATGCGTACAGCCGTTCCATGCAGTACCAGTTCATGCTCGGTGAAAGCATCCTTGTAGCGCCGGTTTATCAGAATATAGACGGGGATGAGATGGGAAATGATGTGAGGAATCACATTTATCTTCCTGATTCCAATCAGATCTGGGTAGATTATCTCACCGGAGAGCTGTACCATGGAGGACAGGTGATCAATAACTTTGACGCGCCGCTTTGGAAGCTTCCTGTTTTTGTAAAACAGGGTGCCATTCTTCCAATGTACGAGGAAAATAACACGCCGGACGCTATCTGTAGAGAGAAGCGGCTGATTGAAGTGTGGCCGTCAGGAGAGACGTCTTATACGGTATATGAGGACGATGGAAAGTATATTTCCAATGAGACAGAGGAAGCGGAAGGATATGGAACGATCGATCACATTTCCTATGGGGATCATGTCTCCACCACATACACATCCAAAGTGGAAGGTGACAAGGCGATTCTGACAGCGGAAGTTTCCAAGGGGAATTACGAGGGATACAGTTCCCGTAGAGAGACGACCTGGATTGTGAATCTTTCCTGTAGACCGGAAGCGATTCTTGCGTCAAATGGAGAGAAAAGCCTGGTTGTAAAAGAAGTTATAGATCAGAAAAGCTTTGAGGAGCAGATCCCGGCGGGGCGAAGCCTGGTTCTTCTATGATGAGGCTCCAAGACTTCGAACATACGCTTCAGAAGCGGAGACAGAGCTTTTGAAGATGACAGAAAACGTGCGGACAATGCCAAAACTTTATATTAAGATGGCAGCGGCGGACGCAAAGACAATGGCCCAGCGTGTGGAGATTCTGGGATTCATCTATAGAGCCAAGGAAAGAAAAGAACAGGAAAATGTCAAGCTTTCCGTACCGGAATTGACGATTCGGAAGAGAAGAAAACATCTTCTTCCATCTGGCTTCATTGGAACAAGATAGAAGGTGCAGAGAGCTATGAGATGCAAATCGACGGACAGCTCTATACGATGGGAGATGCAGACTCCTATCTGCACGATGACCTGGAGTATCATTCTGAGCATTGTTTCCAGATCCGTTCCAGAAATGAAGAAGGATATTCCGCATGGAGCGAGATGATTACATCCATGACACTGTCTGATCCATGGAGAAATGAAATCGGCGCCGCGGGAACAGTAACCTGGACCGGCAGCGACGAGGCAGGCCCGATCAAATATGCGACAGACCATAGTTTCCGGGGACTCTTCTTCTCGGCAGACGACGTTGTCAAAGAGAAGACTCCGTTTATTTATGATTTTGGCGCGGCTTACGAGCTGGATAAGTTTGAATATTATCCAAGAGACAGCTACGGAAGCGGAACCGTGGAGAGGATGAATGTCTACTCCAGTATGGACGGCAGACACTGGAAACTGGAGTGGAACGGAGCCGAACAGGAGGTGTGGACATACAACACGGACCTGGATGTAGAGGACAATGGAAAGGCAGTATCGCTGAACGGTGTCCTCGCAAGATATGTGAAGCTGGAAGTTGTACAGTCGCGGAAAAACTATTTTGCAGCACACGAACTGCCAGTCTATAAGAAAGACGGCACGAAGCCGTTTGCGGTCGGAAGTACGAATAAGAACGAGGAAGTGGCAGAGGGCGATTACACCAACATGAAGAACTACCTCGGAACTTCTGTGAAAGACGGAGCCAACTTTGTGGATCAGATCCAGAAACGAGGCGGCGATATCAACATGAATGGCGTGTACGATGTTTACGACTATGCGTTCACAATGTTTAAGCAGGACGGCGGGACGAAGCAGACAGGAGCTGCTGCAGGAAGTGTACGTTTAGCACCGGAGAAAGAGGAAGTCAAAGCAGGAGAGACTTTCCGAATCTTTGTTTTGGCAGAACAGACAGAGAATATCAATGCATTTGGAAAGGTTATTGATTATGATCCGGAAAACCTGGAGTTCATATCAACGGAGAAAGCAGAAGGGATCGCCTCCATGGAAGATCTGACCGTCAATAAGATATACAGCGATGGTACGGCTTATGTCAACCTGGCATTTGCAAACCGTGGCGACAAACCATTATACCACGGAGACGGACAGCTTGCTGTTATCACCATGAAAGCACGGACCGACTTACGTCCGGCAGAGGAGATGGAGCTTGGAGATGTATTGATCCTGGGCCCAGATCAGATTCAGTAAAACAGATAGAAAAAGGGGCATGTTTCCGGTAAGATGGAAACATGCTCCTTCATATGTCATATAATAGAAAAGAATAAGTCGGTAATTAGCCCACAATCCGCCATTTCTTTTCTACAGAGTTCAAAAGCTCGTGTCCGTCTTCGGTTACGAGAACGAGATCCTCAATACGAACACCATATTTTCCTTCAATATAAATACCAGGTTCGATAGAGAAGATCATTCCAGGTTCAGCAACATTTTTATTGATCGGGCTTACATCACCATACTCATGGTCTTCCTGTCCGATGAAGTGTCCAAGGCGGATCTTCCAGTATTCGCTGTAGCCTTTTTCATCGATGTAGTCTCTTGCCTGTGCATCAATATCACAGAACTTAACTCCTGGTTTGATCACAGACTCGGCTCTTAACACAGCCTCGCGTACAATGTCGTGGATTTCCGTCTGTTCCGGATCTGCGGATTTGCAGTAGAAAGTTCTTGTCATATCTGAACAATATCCATTCCATACACAGCCCATATCGATCAGAACACATTCGCCAGCTTTCAGTGTACGGGTATCACTTGGCGTATGATGCTGATCCGCGGCATTCGGCCCAAAGCATACGATGGTGTCAAAGCTTGTTCCGCTTGCACCTGCTTTGAGATACTCAGAATCGATAAAGTCTGCGATCTGCTTTTCTGTCATACCTTCTTTGATGTAATTCGCGGCCTTTTCCATCACCATATCGTTGATTTCGGAAGCTTTTTTCATAATAGCCATTTCTTCTTCATTCTTCACTGCACGAACTCCGTCTACACAGTCAGATCCCCAGATTGTCTTCATCTGTGGGCATCTCTCCTGAAGCGGAATGAGGAAACGTGCCGGCCATGTTTTATCGATACCAAGCGTCTGTTCCGGATCGATCTGATCTGCGATAATGGAGATCTGATCTTCCATATCGGAGAACCATACTTCCTCAAACCCGGTATCCTTTACAAAGTAGAGATAGTTCAGAAGCATAGTGTGCTTTCCGCTCGTTCTGAGGATAAGGGCGTAAAGTCTCTCGCCCGGATTTACCATGATGCCTGTCAAGAAGCGGATGCTCAACGGATCGGAGACGATCAACTGTGTGAGGCCTTTTTCCTCCATTTTCTTTAATACACGTGAAATTCTGTCATTCATTGGTAAGATACTCCTTTCGTGTCTATAACATATTCTGGAAATAGTATAGCATAAATGGGGAAAATCTCAACTGTTTTTTGTGCAAATTGTTTATACTCTGGTATGAAATTCTTGAAGAATCCGCCGGAGGACTTTGCCGGTCTCATCTGGACTATAACAAAAGTTCTCTTTCAGATAAAGTAAAAAATCATAAAAGGACGACACGAGGTGAGATTCGGTGATGTCCAGGTAAATCTGTTCACAGGAGTCCGCCTCATTGCAGACCGGTAGAAACAGGTAGCCGGAATGAGGCGAGGAAAAAATGCTGATGCTCCGGTTCGAATAAAAATAGTTTTTCTTCAGCATACAAAGCTGCTGTGGCAAACATTTTTTCATTATTTCCTGGATAAGAAACATCCGGTCCCGTATGGAAAACGGTGCGTACACATAGTCGGGATAGTCCGGAACACGTCCGGTTTCCAGAAAATCCCGGACACCTTGCTCGGTGAAAAGGAAGTAGGGACGCCGTTCCGAGAAAGAATCTTTCGTTCGGCGGATGAAGTCCGATAACATTCCCAGTACATGCTCCCGGCCCGGAAGATCCGGGTAGAGGTACCGGTCCAGAAATTCTTCTGGCAGACAGTAAGTCAGACACGGAAGAGGCTGGAAAATATAAATGTCTTTTTTCCCCAAAATCAAAAGAAATCAGTCGCTGAATCTGGGAGATCACGTCCGTTACTTTATCGGCGAAAGAGGAGACGCTCGGATAAAAGCGCCCAAATATATTTCGGTAAAGCTGTACAGATGCACGGTTGCCAAAGAGAATTCCCTGGCTGCGGTCTCTGGTAAACAAAAGTGCATACCGGGACGTGATCAGCATCACGGAGAAACTTTCCAGAGTATTTTTTCGGGTGAAGATTGTATCGTAAAAATAATAAGCATTGTAAAGACACCCGCACGTGTAAAGCGGGAGGATCTGTTCCAGACAGTAGAGATTATAATTTTGTCCGTTATCCATCAACTGTTGAGTGTTATCCATGCAGAAAATATGCTCAATCTGCAGGCTGTGGTTCCGACAGCCAAGGGACGCCAGATAATCGATAATGGACGAAAAATCGGGATCCATGAAAATCTGGATCTTTCCCTGTTCCTCCTGTGCCTCTTGAGCGAGAATCTCAAACATACAGTTTGTAATTTGAGATTGTCCGTCCAGCACGGTCATTTCTGCAAGGGGGGGTAGAATGGGCCCCTGTCTTTGTGAAATTGACAGGGAAAGCGCTGATATACTTTCCTGGATTTTGGAGGAATTTCAGATGTATTTCCGCCGGAAATAGATTTCCGGGCCTACAAAGGGAAATCCGGTACGCCTCTGAGAGAAGCTGGTATTCCGCCGGAGTCAGCAGCATAAAATCGGCCATCTTCCGGACAAGGGAGATGGAAGACGGGCGCCGTTTCCCATTGATAAACTTATACATGGTGGAACGATCCAAATCGCAGAACTGCGCCATGGAATATACATTCACATTTTTCTCGTGTATATAGTCGGATAGTACTTTTGCAAAATCAGGTATCATATTTTTGCACTCCTCTGAATGTAAATCAATTATGTGAAAACATTATATAAAAATATGTTCCGAAAAGCCAGCAGAAGAAAGCAAATAATCTGTCCACAAAAAGCGCCGCATATTGAGAAAAAGGAATTGAAACGATAAACTGAGTTTTAATGATTGTAAAAAAGTTGCGCTGCCAAAAGAAGCGCTTTGCAGAAAGAGGAGAAAAGATATGGGCAATCCAGAGGAAAACCATAACCGGACCGGGAAGGGAACCGGTGAGATTCCTGATTTGAAACTGACGGCAAGGACAGACAGGTTTATTGGAAAGTATGGAAGAATGAGAGAGATCTATCTGCGGGAGCACGAGCCCGTATTATACAGCAGGCTGGTGCTGGACGAGAAGATATATCCTTATTTAATTGAGACGGAACAGAAAGTACAGGAGCGTATGGATCATATATTGCCGGAACTGATGGAGGAAGCGGGGATTCAAGAAGGTGGGAAGTACAGTAATTCGACGCACTGGATTGAACGGATGAAGAAACTTCGGAGAGCTGCGGAAAAGCAGGCGGTGAGAGAACTCGTGTATTGCTAGAATACAATATAGAAAGAAAACTTGCCGGGGCATCCCCTTTCACGAGGAGGGTGCCCCGGCAAGCTATAAGCGGTAGATGATCTCGTATTTTTACACGAGTTTTATTTTGATAATCTGTTGAACTTCTGATTAAGAATAATCAACCCGAGAATCAACATTAGTGGAAAAGCAGTAGCAATACATAGTCCTATTTTAAGATTACCACCAAACATATTAGAAACATTGCCGACTATTGTGGGACTTACGGTAGCGCCCAAATCACCGGCCAGAGCTAAAAACGCAAACATAGCAGTACCGCCTCTTGGACATTTCTGTGAAGAAATACTAATAGTTCCTGGCCACATAATTCCAACCGAAGCGCCGCAAAGTGCACAGCCTGTCAATCCGATAATCGGTATAGAGGACAAGGATGCCGTCAGATAGCAGATCACGCATAAGATACCGCATGCCAGCATTGCTTTGGTCAGATCCAGCTTCTCGCTCATTTTTCCATATAATATTCGGGATATTCCCATGAATACCGCAAACAGGCAGGGACCTGCCAAATCACCAACTGTTTTGGAAACACCCATTGCTGACTCTGTAAATGCAGATGCCCATTGGGCCATAGAGGCTTCGGATGCGCCGGAACATATCATAAGCAGTATCAGAAGCCAAAACAACGGTAATCTAAGCAGTTGGCTGGTATTCATACTTTCTCCGTCTTCAACTAACCGTTCAATAGGACAGGAGATAAAATTGAATGCATTATATAGGGGCACAAGTGCCCAAATCAGTGTGAGTATTTTCCAGTTTGTTAAGCCAAATACTGTAAAAAAGATCGTCGAACCCAGAATTACACCTACCGCGCCCCAACAGTAAAAGGAATGAAGCAAACTCATCATACCATCTTTATTTTCAAAAAGGACAGGCTTCAACAATGGGGCTTACTAATACTTCGATAAGGCCGCTTCCCATAGCATAAAGCACTACTGCAATCAAAATCCCCATAAACGGGACAGGGAGTACTTCTGGCAATATAGCCATTAAAACAAGCCCTACAGCAGACAATATCTGCGATGATACCACGCATGTGCGGTATCCTATCTTGTCGACAAATCTTGTGGCTGCAAGGTCAATCAATAATTGAGTTAAATAGAACACCAATGGAATCAGTGCAATCTTTTCAAGCCCAATTCCATAAGTGTTCTTGAATGTCAAAAATAAAAGTGGTGTAAAGTTAGCGGATATAGCTTGGGTAACAAAACCGAGATAGCAAGCTATAAGCGTTTTGTTGTAGTTTTTTTGCTTAGTCATGACTGCTCCTCTTAGATAAATTCAATATTATAGTCGGGGGACAGTATATCATCATAATCAAGCAAAATAAATACACAAAAAGCCCAGATACAAGCACTATTTACCCAAAATGCGATATTGCCCCGGTGTATATCCATAGGCCTGCCGAAATTGACGACTGAAATAGTGCACAGAATGAAAACCACAGGAATAGCTGATCTCCTGAAGCGTCAGCGTTGTATCCTTAATAAGTCCGTGTGCAATTTGAAGCCGGTGTTGAATAAGCGCATCTACAGGAGAACACCCCATATATGTGTTAAAACAACGCCCTGCTTCACTGCGGCTGATATTAGCGGCTCCGGCAATATCTCCCAGCGTGACAGCTTCGGCATAATGCTCCCTGATATATGAGAGCATCTTTTGGATACGTATGTGGGTATTAATTTGTATTCGTGTATTTTCGGATTTGGGCAAATCATCAAAATTTGAGAATATATACTCAAATATGCTGCTGAGATTGCGTTGAACAGCCATTTCGTAACATTGACTTTTTTTCAAACATCAGACGGTAAACATTTTTGACTAATCGATTTACCTCATTATGCCAATCGTTTTTTTATTAAATACAATAAAAGGCAATGTATCACAGCGAGCGATAGGTTGAATATATTTTCGATAGATTGCACTGGCTTCGGGTGCAATCACTGCACCCGAAAAGACAATATTCGGCATCGGTTCGGGCATATCGCCGGATAACTGCTTTATTCCATGCAGTATATTTCCATTAACAAATATGCTGTCGCCTGCTTCCAGTATAATGTGATGTTTCCCGACTTGAAAAGATAAAACACTGCTTACTGCAGTAGCAATTTCAAAGTCAGGATGCCAATGTAAAGGCCCTGCCCAATTTGGAAGTGAGGCAAGCTCATCGCAGAAATATGTGATGGGAAATATTGCGGGATCATGGGTTATTTGTTCCCGCAATTGATGATCAAGTATTATTGGCATATTCTTTTACCGGCCTAATAAACATATTTTCCGCTTACAGTGTCTTGCCTGTCAGCATCTCGTATCCCTGTAAGTAGATATCGATTGTTTTCTGTACAACGTCCTGCGGAAGTGTCCAGTCGTTGTCCGGATTGGCTTTCAGCCAGTCACGTGCAAACTGTTTGTCAAAGGATGGCTGACCATGTCCCGGCTCATAGCCTTCTGCCGGCCAGAAACTGGAACTGTCCGGTGTCAGCATCTCATCACCGATTACAATGTTACCATCCTCGTCTAAACCAAATTCAAACTTTGTATCTGCAATGATGATGCCACGGGTTAAAGCGTAGTCAGCGCACTTTTTATAAATAGCGATGGTATAGTCACGAAGCTTGGCAGCATATTCTTCTCCTTTACCCGGGAAATATTTCTCCAGGTGAGCAATGCTTTGTTCGTAGGAGATGTTCTCATCATGATCTCCAATCTCCGCCTTGGTGGAGGGAGTATAAATAGGCTCAGGCAGCTTATCGGATTCTTTTAAGCCCTCCGGCAGACGAATGCCGCATACGGTGCCGTCTTTCTGGTAACTTGTCCAGCCGCTTCCTGTGATGTAGCCACGGACGATACACTCAATCGGAAGCATGTTCAGCTTCTTGCACATCATGCTGTTACCGTCAAACTTCGGCTGCTGGAAAAATTCCGGCATATCTTTCACATCTACAGAAATCATGTGGTTCGGCAGAATGTCTTCTGTCATATCGAACCAGAACTTGGACATCTGAGTCAGTACAGTACCTTTCTTTGTGATCGTATTGTTTAAGATCACATCAAAACAGCTGATACGGTCTGTGGCAACCATAATCAGGCTTTCGCCGTTGTCATAAATCTCACGAACTTTTCCTTCTTTGATCGGTTTCATTTCTCATACCTCGCTTATCTGATTTCGTTTTTGTAACTATTCAGCCATGCGTGAAGATTTAGCTGCGAATCTGAGCTGTATGACTGAATCGTTGCCAGTTTGTAGCTTTCATATAATAGGATAAGCAGAAACGATTAAAAAGCAATCTTTTTTCTGGTTATTTTTATCGAGCCGACTCTTAGGATGGATCTTTGTCCTTGGAGATGGCATCAGAATCGTGGTACCTGAGTGGGTAAGAGAGGAAATGAAAGGAGAGATTGAGAAGATGAGGAGAGTGTATGAGTTGAAATGAGGGGTAATAAATGTCACAATTCGTATACATATTTGTGTTTTAAATGTAGAAAAATGTCTGAAAAATACAAGATATAGAGAATATATAGGAAAAATCGATAAATGTAAAGGAGACTATCGATAAGACTGATTGTACAACTCTTTTCCCCATAGATAAAATGGATGCGGACTCATGTAAGGATAGGAGGTAACTATGAGGAAAAAGATTTTTAAGTATTTTATTGACAGTGATGCTGGCAGGAACCATGCTGGCAGGATGCGGCAAGGAGAACACATCCGGGGAGAAAAAGGAATCTGGTGAAGCTGTATTAAACCTGGACGGTGGCAATCCTGAGACACTGGACAGTGTCATTGGAACGAGCGGGAATTCGGTAGGAGTGATCCGTGAGGTCATGGAAGGTCTGGGACGTTTCGTAAAAGAAGATGGAAAAGATGTTGTGGAAGCGGCTGGAGCTGAGAGCTGGGAGTCTTCTGAGGATGGCCTGACGTGGACCTTCCATCTGAGGGACCATAATTGGAGTGATGGAGAGCCGGTAACTGCGGATGATTATGTGTACGCATTTCAGAGAATGTTCAGTCCGGACGTCGCTTCATCAGGGACACAGTTCTTTTTAAGTGTGCAAAACGCACAGGAGATTATCAATGGCGAAAAGCAGCCTGAGGAGTTGGGAGTTACCGCACAGGATGATAAAACCCTTGTATTTACACTGACAAAACCGGTACCATATTTTGAAATGCTGATCGGCAGCACGGTAGCGTTTCCACAGAGACAGGACATCGTGGAAGAGTATGGAGATGAATACGGAACAGACAAAGACAAAATTGTTTATAATGGACCGTTTGTAGTAGAGGAGTGGACCCCGGGAAACAAAGTTGTACTTGCTAAGAATGATACCTACTGGGATAAAGACGCAGTCAAACTGGATAAGGTACAGCTTTTCCATATTGAGGATGAGACGTCCGCTATGACAATGCTCAAAAACGGAGAGTTAGACGCCTATTCCGCAAGTGCACAGTGGGAAGAGGAGATTCTTGGGACAGGAGATTTCAATTTGCAGGAAGCAGAATTCCCGGCTGGCATGAGGGATATCTTTAATGTGGACACACCACTGTTAAAGAGCCCGAAAGTGAGACTGGCGCTGACCCTGGCAAAAGACAGGGAAGAGATCAACGATACATTGTATGATGGATATTATGAGACCGCATATGGCTGGATCATGCCGGCCATTACCTGTCAGGGACTGAACTTCCGTGACGCAGCGGGGGATCCATTAAAAGAAGCGGCCGAGCAGTATACAGATCTGGAAGCACTATATAAGGAAGGACTTCAGGAGGAAGGTCTGAACCCGGAAGAGACACAGACGCTTACCGTTCTTCTGGGTGATTCTTCCGCAGAGTCCCAGACAGCAGGGGAATTGTATAAAAATCAGATTGAGTCCGTGCTTCCGATCCAGATAGAGCTTGAGTACTGTACAGATAATACAGATTTTGTACAGAGACGACAGGAAGGCAACTTTGAGATGACATTTCTTCATATGAATGGAGCGGAATATGACGATCCATCCGTATTTTTAAATATGTACCTGACTGGAGCGTCTGCAAACGAGGGACACTACAGCAATGCTCAATATGACGGGCTGATTATGAAGGCGGAAAGTTCTACGGACGCACAGGAAAGACTGGATCTGTTTGTGCAGGCAGAAAAGATTCTGCTTGTAGATGACCCGGCAATTTCCCCGACCGTATACTGGAATCAGAACTTCTTTGTGAGCAAAAAGGTAAAGAACCTGACTTCTCCGGCATGGGTGCCGCTGGGGTTTGAGTATAAATACGCAGAAGTAGATCAATAAAAGTTTTGTAGAGGGTGTTGCGGTCGTGCGGCGCCCTTCTTTACAGGAGGAAGAGATGTGGGACGGTACATTGGAAAAAGATTGATCTATATGATGGCGACAATGTTTATCATTATCACGCTTACTTTTATCTCAATGAAAGCAATTCCGGGCGATCCGATCGCGGCTAAATACGATAAGGCGACTCCGGAAATACGTAGCAGGATTGAGGCCATCTATGGACTGGATCAACCAAAGACAGAACAATATATCGTGTATCTGAAAAATATTCTGAAAGGAAACCTTGGACTTTCCATTACCCAGTCAGGAAAAACGGCAAATGATATTGTGGAGGAATCTTTTCCGGCTTCTGCAAGACTTGGCGTCACGGCCTTGATCTGCGGACTGCTGATCGGTGTGGCCGGAGGGTTTCTGGCCGGAATAAAGAGGAATACGATATGGGATTATGCCGTGATTCTGATCGTAACCTTAGGGGCGTCTATCCCGAACTTTGTCGTTGCGTCTGTGTTACAGTACACATTTACCTACCGGATTCCGATTTTGCCGCCGATTGGCTGGGACTCATCCGGAAACTGGTTTTCGGGGATGCGCTATGTGATTCTTCCGGCAGCGGCTTTGACATTCAGTACTCTGGCAGTATACGCAAAATATATGAGAGAAGCGGTACTGGATGTTCTGGATGAAGAATATGTACTGCTTGCCAGAGCAAAAGGATTGGCCAGGAGGACGATTGTGTGGAAGTATATCCTGAGAAATGCAATGCTTCCGATTGTCACAGCTTCCGCACAGCAGGTAGCGATGCTGCTTACCGGGTCTGTGGTGATTGAAAGTATTTTCTCCATACCGGGAATTGGAAAATATTTTGTAAACAGTGTGACACAGAGGGATTATACGGTTATCATGGCAGTGACGATTTTTTATTCATTGATCTTTATGATTTCTATGCTTGTGATGGATCTCCTTTATTACAGGATCGATCCGAGAATAAGGAAATAGTAGACGGGAGGAAGAAGAATGGAACGGACAGAACGATTTATGCCATATCATCCCGAAAGCCGCAAAAGAAAAAAGAAGAACAGATCAAAGGATACTGGAAAACATCCTGTACCATTTTTTCAAGAATAAAACAGGGGTTTTTGCGGCGGCCCTTTTGATCTTGATGGTGCTGTTTTGCCTGTTTGGGCAGTATCTGCGTCCGTGCAGTGTACAGGAGCAGAATACGGCAATCAAAAACATGGCTCCATCGGCACAACACAGGTTCGGGACGGATCAGCTTGGAAGGGATCTTTTTTGTGAGAGTATGTAAAGGCGGACAGGTTTCCATATTAATTGGACTGCTGGCGTCTGTGATTGTCAGTGTCGTTGGGGTAATCTATGGAAGCATCAGTGGCTATATGGGCAGTCGGACTGATTTGATTATGATGCGAATTGTGGAAGTATTTAAAGGGGTGCCTCATATTGTAATTGTCATCCTGTTCAGTATTATTCTGGATGTAGATGGAATCCTTCCGCTGATCTTGGCGTTGACGGTGTCCGGATGGGTAAATACGGCACAGATTATCCGGGGACAGGTTATGCAGCTACGCAATCAGGAGTTCATTCTTGCGGCTGAGTGCCTTGGCATGTCGGGAGGGCAGATTATTATACGTCATATGATACCAAACATGATGGGAATGATGATTGTTGCGGTGACTCTGGATATCCCGACTTTCATCTTTGAAGAAGCGTTTTTGAGTTTTGTCGGGCTGGGTCTGAAAAATCCGTCGGTGAGTTGGGGGATTCTGATTTCACTTGCCCAGGGGAATCTGGCCCATTATCCATATCAGATTGCTTTTCCGGCGATTGCGATCAGCATTACAATGATTGCGCTGAATCTTTTGGAAATGCGTTGAAAGATGCATTCGATCCAAAGATGCGATAGGAGGAGTGGACGGATGAAATTATTGGAAGTCAGACATTTGAGTCTGACGCTGGATAGTATTGAGGGGCCGGTTAAAGCTGTGAGAGACACCAGCTTTTCTGTGGAGGCAGGAGAGACCTTGGCTGTGGTCGGGGAGTCAGGATGTGGTAAAACGATGACCTGTCTGTCAATTATGAACCTTTTCCCGGGGAATGTCGGACGTCTCAGCCCGGAGACGGAAATTCTATTTCAGGGAAAGCGGATCAACCATCTTTCGGAGAGAGAAATGCGGAGAATCCGGGGAAATGAGATTGGTATGGTCTTTCAGGAACCAATGAAGGCGCTGAATCCCACGGAGAAAATCGGGGATCAGATCACCGATATCTTAAAAGCGCACACGAAGATGTCAAAAAAGAGGCGGCTCAAGAAGCGGAAATATTACTTCAAAAGGTAGGTATTCACGATCGGAAAAAGAGGATGAATCAGTACCCACATGAACTTTCAGGGGAATGAGACAGCGGGTTGTGATTGCCATGGCAATCGCCTGCAGGCCGAAGCTTCTGATTGCGGATGAACCGACGACCGCGCTGGACGTCACCATTCAGGCACAAATTTTGGAATTGCTAAAAGAACTTCAGAGAGAGTATGGAATGACAATTCTGTTTGTCACACACAACCTGGGGGTGGTGGCCTCCATGGCGGATCGGATCATGGTAATGTATGGCGGAAAGATTATGGAACAGGGAAGGGTGGATGAGATTTTCTATCATGCGAAACATCCCTATACGAAAGCGTTGCTGAGGGTGCGGTTTGAAGAAGGAAAACGTCGGCAGAAGCTGGACGTCATTCCGGGGATTCCGCCTCGTCTGCTGAATCCGCCCAAAGGCTGCCCGTTTCTGGAACGGTGCCGGGAAGCTATGAATATCTGTAGCGGGCAATTCCCGGAGGCGTACGGAAAAGGGCATACATGTAGTTGCCATCTCTATAGTCCGGAGTTTTTGGAATGGAAGAGACGGGCAGGAGGGGAGGTACAACATGACGGAATTGCTTAAGGTAACAGGGCTTAAAAAGTACTTTAAGATGAAAAAAAGGAGTACTGAAAGCCGTTGACGGTGTAACTTTCTCGATAAAAGAGGGAGAAACTCTTGGAATTGTCGGGGAATCCGGCTGTGGTAAGACGACGTGTGGCAGGACATGTATTGGAATGTACTCAAAGACCGCAGGGGCGGTATTGTACAGAGGCCGGGAGGTGGAGGATTACCGAAAACAGGACAGGATGAAGTTTGCAAAGCGGGTACAGTGCGTGTTCCAGGATCCGTACGCCTCCCTGGATCCGAGAATGAAAGCGGGAGAAATGATTGCGGAAGGAATCCGGCTTCACCAGCCTGGGAAAAGCAGGAGGGAATATGATGAGATGGCAGGAGAACTTCTGGAACGGGTAGGACTTTCGGCAAAGGACCGGAACCGGTATCCGAACGAATTCTCCGGTGGCCAGAGACAGAGAATTGGAATCGCAAGAGCGCTTAGCGTAGATCCGGAATTTCTGTTTTGTGACGAGCCGCTTTCTGCGCTGGACGTCTCTGTGCAGGCCCAGATTATGAATCTGTTCCTGGAACTGCAGGAAGAGAATCATCTGACGTATATGTTTGTATCCCATGATATTTCCATGGTTCGCCACCTGTCAAACCGGATTGTGGTCTTTTATATGGGGAAGATTGTAGAGATGGCTCAGACGGAAGAACTCTGTGGACATCCGGAGCATCCTTATACCAGGCTGCTTCTTTCCTCAGTTCCGATCTCGGACCCGACTCAGGAAAGAAAAAGAGAAAAGCTGATAGGTTATGGAGAACTGGAAGAGAACGATCGGGAAAAGAAAGGATGTGTCTTTGCAGATAGATGTCCGTATGCGGATCCAGGATGTAGAGAATATAGTGGACAACTGCTGGAGATTGGTTCAGGGCACAGCGTTGCTTGTAGAAAGGCAGGAAGGGAGAAAGAATAATGGGAATCAGAATTGACCAGAACAGGTGTATCCAGTGTGGAGAATGTGTAGAAATCTGCCCGGAAGATGTATTGGAGCTGGAGGGTGAGACAGTGACAGTACGCTATCCACAGGAGTGCTGGTGGTGTGACTCCTGTGAGATGGACTGTCCGACAGGCGCCATTACCGTCAGATTTACACCTGGAATCGGACCAGTATTTCTGGGAAAGGAGGGAAAATAGAATGAGGTATGCGAGAAACAATTTACATACTGACGTGTTGATTATCGGAGGGGGAATTTCGGATGCCTTGCCGCCATCCATGCGGCGAAGGAGGGTGCGTCCTGTATGGTCCTGGAAAAGTCCAATACGAAGCGTAGTGGGAATGCGGGATCAGGAATCGATCATCTTTTCAGCTATATTCCACCCCTTCATCATAAAGTTGGATACACGATGGAGGAGATGAAAAAAGACCAGAATCAGATGGAGCTCTGTGATCTGGGGCTGGGATTTCCGGAGCTGAATGATTTTTTTGTAGAACATTCCTATGAGCGGATTCTGGAGCTGGAGAAATACGGACTGAAATTCCGGTTTGAGGACAGCAGGCTTCCGGGAGGCTTCCGGGTTGTGTCCCAGTTTCATTCTGTGCCGGCAAGTCTGAATTTTGAAGGCAGAGATGTAAAGCGAATTCTGACAGAGGAAGTAAAAAAGGCAGGAGCTCAAATTTACAACCGGGTTTTTGTGACCGAACTTATAAAAATGGGAATTCGGTGTGTGGAGCCATTGGGATTGGCACACGTGAGAATGTGATTTATGTCGTGAATGCAAAGACGACCATTCTTGCTACGGCAGGCGGTGTAGACCGACTGTGCAGAAGCGCCACAGGAGCAGACTTTGAACGTTTCCATGCGCCGTCTATGAATAATGGAGCCGGGAAAGTACTGGCAATGCAAGCCGGAGCGGATGTCGTTAATTTGGAATACATCTTCTCCCGTGGTAGTGCGGAGTGGCTCAACTGGACGATGGGAGCCGGAGCGCCGGGAGGGACATACTGGCCTTGCGGTCGCATTGTGGATGAACATGGAAACGTAGTAGTGGGCAGAAATACAGCCTTTGATGTTGAAGATCCGGAATATAAGAAAAAGCATCAGGAACAGTTTGAAGCTTATTGTAAAGAACGGGGAAGCATGAAAGGAAGACTTGCTTCGGGCGAAGAGCTGTATCTGGATTTCGAGGATGCTTCTGATGAGGAAATCGAGTATGTAAAATGGAGCCTGGGGCATGAAGGAAAATGCAACACGATTCTCCGAAATATGGAGGCAGAAGGGACACGATTTCAGGACGTCAGAATCCCATATCAGTATACAGATCTTGTACAGACCGCCTGCACCTGCTCCGGAGTCTATACGAATGTCCGATGCGAAACAACGGTAGAAAATCTGTATGCTGCCGGGAATGAGATGGGCGGTGTGAGCAATAATTCCGCACCGGAAGCGTTGTATTTGGGATCGAGGCTGGAATTCAGGCGGCAAAGAAAGCAAAAGAGATGGCTGTAGCCGCAAACGTAGATGAGAAACAGGTGGAACGTATTCAAAAACTTGTGGAAACATTCCGGACCAGAGAAACAGGAGATGCATGGCTTGATGTGGAGCATGCCATTCAGAATATTGTCAGTACGTTCGGCACGCTGCCTCATACAGATAAAAAAAAGTGCGAGGACGCGCTGAAAGCGCTCAATCACCTGGAAGAAAGCGTTCATTTAAAGGCGGATTCACCACATGAAACTGGAAGATGCCTGGATGTGCTTTTTTATTTTGGAAACGGCAAAGGCCGCTTTTATGGCATGCAGGAACAGAAGAACGTCTCTGGGACCATTTATGAAAGAGTTGGGTGAAGGGCAGGAGATACATCCTTCGGAAAAAGCAGAGATATATGGGATCTATAAAGAAAATGGCCAATACCGGTTCCATATTATAAATCAATCCCCCACTCCAAAATCGGTATTTTCATAAAGCACTTCGATGGACGGATCGTGTTCCAGTTCGCGGTATTCCTCCAGAAACCATTTCACCAGTTCTTCATCCCTTTTCACATCGGTGGAATTGTTGGTGAACACATTGATAGTGCCGAGCTTAAAAACTGTTTTAAAAGTCTGATATCGTTTCGGATCATCTCTTTTGTCTGCCCCTGGATGCCGACCATCAGGCAAGGGGAGTCAAAGTAACGGCTCAGTTCCTCGGCATCACGAAAATCAGCGTGTTTATTCAGGTAGTGCTCCCGAAAATGATAGTCAAAAGTTTCGGCGCCGGTCTTGTATACAATCGGGATGCCTAAAAATTCTCTCATTTCATCCAGGCGGCTGCGGTAGATCCAGTGAGCCTCAAAAAACAGCTTTTGGATGTGCTTTTCCCGAACGACGGTACGGATGTCGGTAAGCGTTTCCTTTGGAAGCTCAAAACAGCTTCCGGAGTTTATCACTTCCAGTACGCCGAACTCTCCGGTGACGTGGGAGAGCACGTCCCGGTTTAGGGTAATCATGGACTGCCTGTCTCTGGAATTGTCCTCAATATAATCACAGAAGCGACACTTGCCCCAGGCACACGGAAGAGCTTTCAAAAGTACAATCTCCCGCTTATTTTTATTGGTGATCTTACTATATCGATCCATAAGTACGGTCTCCTTTCTTTAAAACAGTCAATACGGAAACGGGTAAAATATGCAGGACTGTCAGAGACAGGGCCAGCAGGACGGTCCGGTCAATAAAATCGGTAACAAGCTGTACGCAAAATACGCTTACAGTAAGATTCAGTCCCAGATGATGAAAGAGCTGTACCATGACTGTGGAGCCGGATGAGGTAATTCCTTCAAATAAAAATGCCGTTATGCAGGAGGAAACAATCGTTCCCGGTAAAGTAACGACAAACGCATACAGCGGAATCCGGTATTTTCCGTTCCGAAATGATTTTTCATAGAAAAAGAGTCCGGCGGTCAGTCCGGTGAGGAGCTGGACCGGAAGATAAAACAGGGAATAAATATCCGTTGTCATTCCGGTCAGAATCCCACTTAAAAATCCCGGAACCATTCCGTAAAACGGACCGAACAAAATGGCGGCAAGGAAGGTTCCCAGTGTATCCAGATACAGTGGAATCCGGATCAGAAGGGCAAGATTTGCCCCGGTAATATTCAATACAGCGGCTAGTGCCAGAAACGACATCTGAAGTACAGTCAGTTTTTTCGGATATCTCATACTGTCACCTCCCCGGAAAGAATCTGGGGAAGAATCGATTCCGCCTGTGTCGGATTGGCACCGAGTACCTTACAGAAAAACATCAAGAAGAAGCGATAAGGATCTGTCTTGGTGAGAATGTGACTGTTATGTGGTTTCTTCCAGATTTCGTGGTCATCCACCAGTGTCTGTCCAAAGCTTAAGCCCTCTGTCTCCACAGAGGTGTAGGCGTCAAAGCCATCGCAGAGAGAAGGATCGGCAAAATAAGCAACAGCCAGCGGGTCGTTGATGACACATCCGATGATGCCCTCCTGTTCCCAGTGGAAATCCATATAGAACCGGGTGATCGATTCCATTACGGAACCAAGATGCGGATTGATCCGTTTCATGTAGGCTGCAAGATTTGGCGTCAGGATAATTTTACGTGTCACATCCAGTCCAATCATGTGGATCCTTTTTCCGGCAAGTTCCGGCAGAGAAGCATAGGCTTCATAGACAACGGCGGCGGCGTCAGGATCGCACCAGTAGTTATATTCGGCTACAGGGGAACAGTTTCCGTGGGCTTTGTATGTACCACCCATGGACACAAGATTCTGAATACGCGCAAAGGCGTCCGGGTACTCCTGTCTGAGTCTGGCAAGATTTGTCAGTGGACCGAGCGCAATGACGGAAACATCGTCCTGCGACAGTAGAATGTCGGCAAGAAAACGGACAGCATCGCCCTTGGCCTGTCCCACTGTGGAGTCGGCTAGCCCTGATTCGCCAAGCCCGTCCCGGCCGTGGGTATCCATGGCATCGACATAAGGACGAATAAGCGGGGTTTCTTCCCCTGCATAGACTCCAATCTCTGTACGATTCATAAGTTCAAGGATTTTCAAAGCGTTTTTACGCCCTTTTCGACGGGAACATTCCCGCAGACAACTGTGATCCCGACAACATCAAGTCCTGGAAGGGACAGAGCGAGCATCAGTGCAAGCGCGTCGTCGATTCCCGGATCGCAGTCCAGAATTACTTTTCGTGCATTCATTCTCCAATCTCCTTTGTATGTTTTTCATTTGAGATACTTGGTTTTTTATACTGGGAAGTTCACGAACCAGTCCGGGCGAAACGCCCGATTGTATAAATGCAGAATCTAGTATAGCAGAAGACAGGTGGAAAGGGAAGAGAAACTTTCCACCTGCAGAGAATCTCTTAATTTAAGAAATAGATACCAAGATTCAGATATCCGGCAAATGTGATCCATAAAAGATAAGGGATCATCAGAGCTCCGGCAGTTTTGGAAGCCGACCAGAAGAGCCGGATGGTCTGGTAGACCAGAAGCCACAGTGCCACAAGCCAGATAAAGGAAAACAGGTAAAGATTAAGGTTGAAAAAGAGTATCGGCCACATAAAATTCACGGCAAGCTGGATACCATAGGCTTTCAGGGCAATATCGTCTGGTTTTCCGGAGGTCAGAACCAGATAGGACGCAATTCCCATCAGCACATAGAGAATGGTCCAGACGACAGGAAAGAGCCAGCCCGGTGGTGAGAGCGGCGGTTTGTTCACCATCTCAAAGGTCTCCATGCTGCTCTGAGTCAAAAGAGCGGACAGTCCGCCGACGAGAAGTGGTATGGCAATACAGATTATTAGTTTTTTCCAATGAATTTTCAAATCATCACCCCTAGTACTGTATGTGAAAAACGTCTGTTTTATTCAGAAGAGCAAAAATGGCACATACATAAGTTATGAGACTGATGTATGTGCCAAAGAAACTATATAAACTTTTTGGAGGACATGTCTTTTACGGCCAGATCGCTCTCGCTGTGGTACCTCACGGAAAAGGACCCGTAAAGTGATAGTCGATTATCATCTACATATCACATCGTGCGAGGCCATCAAACCACGTCAAATAATCAATTTGATGACGCAGGTATCGTATTATTGATCTGCATCAACTTAACGTAAAAACAACTTCAGACAATACAAATCAGCGACACTGAATACGGGGCAACCTCATGTCAACGAAGCAGAACCCCGCAGAACAACAACCCGCAACATCCGCTTTCCTAACCAAAATGATTGAACAAATTACATCGCTCTTGAGCAAGGGTCCGAGATTTCTCAGCCTGGGTCATTGAAGCCTGCCGTCGGAGACTAACGTCAGAAAAGAGACATACATCAGTAAAAAGTGATGAAGAATGAACATCCCATGTTCTTCCTCCGAACAGGACGATATTGTAAATTCACTTAATTACGAGGGCATTGCGGTAATTGAGTTGCAGTTTTACCACTTTCCTGACAGTGACAGACTGCGTGTTGGCTCTGTCACAGACTAAATAGTTTGAATGATTAGCAGTTATGGTGATCAGTCAACCACACAGAATAATCCTTCATATTATTATCGTGCTTCACCAACGCTGCTCCCTTAATTGCTCAGATGCTTCCAGAGACATCTTATGTTCTATACATGCAATTACAACATCAGGGTAACTCATAGAAATGATGCTATTAAGCATATACACGAATCAGATCCACGGAGGATCATCAGCAGATTGTTCTTTATTCATTTTGTCGCTCCATGCGCTTGCTCTTCATCTAGCGGTTAAAATATTACTTCAAATCTTTCTGTATGAAGATTTGAGCACGTTAACCTTACATACATCTGTCGGTTGTATTTCCCTCCAGAATGCCAGCAGGACCGCACTTTGTTACGCAACCAATACTATTAAGTGAAAACATTCCTAATATTTGACACAAACTCATCAACAAAACACACAAGGTCAGACCAGATTGAAACGATAAAAACGATAATGCAAACTACGCGCCCTCGTATCACATGGAAGGTTTTACCAATGGCTCAGGTTGCCATTTTTTGAAATATATTCGAATCAAGTGCGAAAAAGATTTAGACTGTGAATTGTTTTATTCTGAACTAAAACGTCACAACGTCTCACGTATATTTACTATCTAGCCACAGATAATATTCACATCGTGTTAGAAAACGATAACACCGTGTTAATAAAAGGACTTAAGGTTGTAAATGTTAAATTCTCAAGAAAACACGCATCTTATAGAAAACGTCCTATGATGAGTTGAAATCAGAGAAATCACATTTCAGCAATACAGGGAAAATCTTGCTAAAGCAGGAGTTTTCCGATGGGTTACAAATATCCATGAACATAAAAGAGTATTACTATGCCTTGATAATTCATTACTATTTACTGAGATATCGAACACTGCACAAATCTTTCACGCCAAACGTAACGTCCGGTTTCTTCCTGTGTCAGCACCGGGGCGTTGGCATAATGCAATACGTGTACGCGCTAAACCTCGTGTGCATCGTTTTAATTATTCCCGGACACTCCCGCAGAGAAGTTCCCGTCAGGACTGTGGACATAGTTAATCCCGGGGAATACAATGACGATTCATCGCACCTGGACATACATTAATAAATATTAACAATCATGAAATTTCAACTCATTGTTTAGGGTTTGTTTTAATTTTCTACACATACGATTCTGCGAACTTCAAAAAGCATCGGGAATAACACCATGAGAAAAATGCTACTCGCTACTGCGCTGGCCCTGCTTATTACAGGATGTGCTCAACAGACGTTTACTGTTCAAAACAAATGGCAGCAGTAGCACAAAGGAAACCATCACCCATCATTTCTTGTTTCTGGAATTGGGCAGAAAGAAAACTGTCGATTACAGCAAATTTGTGGCGGCACCGAAATGTTGTTAAAACAGAAACCCAGCAAAACATTCGTAAATGGATTGCTCGGTTTTTATTACTTTAGCATTTAACTGCGCTGGATTTGTGCTCACAATAATTGCATGAGTTGCCCATCGATATAGGAGCAACTCTATCTGCTACTGCTCATTAATATACCGGGTTCCTTCCAGTTGTTTTTGCATAGTGATCATGGCCTCTCTCGAGGGAAATAATCCCGGTCGCTCTGCCAGTCGGGGGAGGCTGCATTATCCACGCCGGAGGCTGGTAGGCTTCACACTGACTGACAGACTGCTTTTGATGTGCAACCGACGACGACCAGCGGCAACATCATCACGCAGAGCATCATTTTTCAGCTTTAGCATCAGCTAACTCTTCTTCGTGCTTATTTTGCATCGAGCGCAGCAACATCACGCTGACATCTGCATGCAGTCACGCTGCGCGCCAGCTTCAGTCTCCGGCATTTTTGTCGCGCTGGGCTTTGTAGGTAATGGCGTTATCACGGTAATGATTAACAGCGCATGACAGGCAGACGATGATGCAGATAACCGAGCAGGAGATAATCGCGGTGACTCTGCTCATACATCAACCCTCTCTGACCGTTCCGCCCGCTTCTTTTGAATTTTGCGTAAATCAGGCTGTCAGCCTTATGCTCGAACGACCATAACCAGCGCCTGCAGTGAAGCCCAGATATTGCTGCAACGGTCGATTGCCTGACGGATATCACCACGATCAATCATAGGTAAGCGCCACGCTGCCTTAATCTGCTGCAATGCCACAGCGTCCCTGACTTTGGGAAAGTCTTTCAGGCCAAGCTGCTTGCGGTGAGCATCCCACCAACGGAAAAGAAAGCTGGTAGCGTCCGGCGCCTGTTGATTTGAGTGGGTTTGCGACAAGTTTGCGAGGGTGATCGGGTAATCAGTAAATAGCTCCGCCTACAATGACGTCATAAACGACGTCGGTTTTCTGACGTCCGTTATCAGTTCCTCCGACCACGCCAGCATCGAGAACGCCACGTTGATTGTGGATTTCTACCATCTTCTACTCCAAGCTTTAGCAGCGAAGCGTTTAATCAGCAACCAATCGAGCTGCGATACGTAGCCGATAAACACGCCTTATATATAGCGGACGCCACTTGTCCGGCGAAGTCGAGAAGGTCACGAATGAACTAGGCGATAATGGCAGCACTCGTTTGCGTCGATGACTGTTTTTGTAAACGCACCGCCATTATATCTGCCGCGAAGGTACGCCATTGCAAACGCAAGTTGCCCCGTGCCTTGTTCCTGCCGCGAGAATGGCACAACGGTCATGTTTTTCTGGCATCTTCATGTCTTACTCCCCAATAGGGGATTTGCTCTATTTAATTAGGGAATAAAGGTCGATTACTGATAGAACAAATCCAGGCTACCAGTGTTTAGTAATCAGATTTGGTTCGTGACCGATATGCATGGGCAAAACGGCAGAGGTTGTTAGCGCATTCCATTCCAGCGACTAACAAACACAATCTGATACAGACCAGTGATATGGA